>OBRO01000025.1_pt1 | contig 40944 bp, 33 predicted proteins | sample 1475671 | NCBI WGS metagenome assembly OBRO01 (sample SAMEA3360694, study PRJEB22359) | human gut metagenome | biome: ENVO:urban biome; feature: ENVO:human-associated habitat; material: ENVO:feces | place: Bangladesh | collected 2011
ATAACTTCTCCTTTTTTGAACATCGCCTCTGTGAAAGAGGCTTTCACCATAAAAAATCTATACACAGCACGGTTAACGAGATACATCGAGGGCATCGCGCAACGCATCACCAATATAGTTAAATAAAACAACAGTAATAAAAATAGCGAGCCCCGGGTAAATTAGCAGCCACGGCGCCGTTTGTAGAAAATCTCGAGAGCTCAACAAGATAGCGCCCCACTCTGGATCCGGCGGTTGCACACCGATGCCTATGAGCGAGAAACTGGCTACCAAAATGATGGCATCTCCTAGATGTTGAATAATAACAATCACCAACGGTGGCAATACATTCGGCAGAATATAGCGCCACAGAATTCGTAGATTTGAAGCACCTGACATACGAGCAAAGGTAATATACTCCGCGTGGCGTTCAATCTGTACGAGGCCTCTAGTGATACGGGCATATTCCGCCCATTTCGTAATGCACAAGGAAATGATTACATTCGTTATGCTAGGTCCCATAATACCGATGAAAGCAATGGCAATCACCATGTTCGGAAACCCTAGTACCAAATCAATCAAGCGAGATAACCAACGGTCAATGCTAGGTGTAGAGAATCCTGCCAAGCCACCGATGACAATACCGATGGCACCACTAATACCAATGATGATGAAAGCAATTCCTAATGATGCTTTACCGCCATAAAGGATACGAGACCACACATCACGGCCCAGCTGATCAGTGCCTAATAAGTGCGTGCTACTAATATCTTGCAACCGGTCTGCCACATTCGTAGCCTCTGGATTAAATGGAGCTATGTATGGAGCACAGAGGAATAGTAAAATCCATAAAGTTGCTAAGACTAACATAATGTATAAGGTGTACGGCTTTTGTCTATTCATAAGAGCCTCCTTGTATAGCGGCCCTTCGTTTAGGGTTTAGCCAATAACTCAATGCATCAATGATGATATTGATAATAATGAACACCAATGTAATCCAAATGATATAGCCCTGCATCAATACAAAATCTCGCGCCATAATGCCTTGTACCATCATGTACCCAATACCCTTGATGGCGAATACTGTTTCAATAACAGCAGAGCCACCAAGCATAGCTCCCATCGTTACGCCCATCATAGGCAATAACATCAATCCTACATGAGGGAATATATATCGAGTAAATACCATCCACTCTGGTAAGCCTAATGCACGCGCCCCTTGTACGAAGGGACGCCTGGATATCTCTAAAATAGCATTGCGCAAGCGACGGATATATAGTCCACATAGCCATAGAGCCAATGTAACAGATGGCAATATATAGGCAGAAAAACCATTTGTATTCGTTACTGATACAATCTGCAATTTAACACCAAATAAGTAGAGCAACAATAAGCCTACCCAAAAACTGGGAATCGCTAAGGCTAGGAATGTCAACAATCGTACGCCATGATCGACCCAGGAACCCTGATACTTAGCGGACAGCATCCCTAATGGAATCGTCACTACAATTCCTATGACAAGTGCTAGTGATACGAGGCCCAATGTATTAGGCAAGGCCCCCGATAACAGTGCAATTACCGGCATTGAATACAAAATTGATTCCCCAAAATCACCTCGAACAATTTGTCCAAGCCAACGCACATACTGTTGCCACCACGGATCATTGAGACCTAATTGTTCTCTTAATTGAGCCACCAACACCGGATCAGGCGTGGCACCCACGAGATTAAATTTCATTGCCACCGGGTCGATAGGCGACAATTTAATCAATACAAATGTACCGATAGTAACAACTAGTAAAATACCAACTATACTCACCAAACGCTGTAGTATTAATCGATACAATCCATCACCTACCTTCTTTTATTACTAAGAAACTATCCACCTTTATTGTAGCAATAATATGCACATCCATGTATACCCATCCAGGTATATTATAACTATTCTCATTATGAAAGTTTCACATAACGAAAAAACAGCCCCTCATAAAAGGAGCTGTTTATATATATATCCCTTACATTCATGCGAGTACTGCACTGTAACTCGCATGCGTTTTAAATTATATTATTGCATATGTGATTTTTGTGCCACCGTATTCGCAACGATTGCTTTCGCCATATCACGAGAAACAGGGCGTTCAAATGCTAATGCATGGCTTTGACCATCTTTCACCCATGTTGCAAGATATACCATGTAATTGCCACCTTTGAAAGTAACCTTTGTACCGTTTACTTTTTCAGTAGCTGTAACTCTATAATTGTTGTAGTCACCACTAATGTCACCTGTTGTATTTGCTACGCGATACACGATGCGTTTGCCTGAAGCTTGATTCCGAGTTGCATCTTCACCAGCTTGGTAAACATATACAACTTGCAATACATCTTTATTGATTGTGCTTACAGACTCAATATTATAGCCTACAGGTAATACTTTAGGTAGATGAGGCATAATATTCATGTATTTAGCGGCTTCATCAATAGTGCTAAACTCATGCATAGGACTTGGCATACCAACCATAGGCTCTGCTTGTTTTGCTACCATAGGCTTAGCTGGATCAGGTGGTACATCATAAGTACCTTGAGCACCAGCTACAGTATAAGAACCTACACATGCACAGGCAACCGCCATTAATAGAAATTTTTTAACCATCCGTATAATCTCCCTTCGCTGAACACAAAATTATTAAAAATACATTTATTTTGTATGTGATTTTTCTTCACCAATATTTCGGATAATAGCCTTCGCCATATCTCGTGTAACGGAATGCTGAAATTCTAACGAGTGATTTTGTCCATCTTTCACCCACGATGCGAGATAGACCATTTTCTTGCCACCTTTGAAAGTAACCTTTGTACCATCTACACTTTCAGTATCTATCACCTTATGAATCTTATGATCATCGCTGATATCACCCTTTAATTTAGTAGATGTACGATAATAAATAAGAGCACCACCGGCCTTATTCACGTACGGATCCATACCGGGTTCATACACGTACACAACCTGTAAAATATCTTTCTCAATAGTGATGACAGATTGAATATTAAAACCTACAGGCAATAGTTTCGGCATCTGAGGTCGAAACCCTATATATTCAGACGCTGTTTCTACACTGGTAAACACATGTACAGGACTCGGCATAACAACGCCAGGAACAGACGCCTCAACAGACATTTCTATGGGTTCAGAAACTCTAGTTTGTGCATCTATAGCACCTTGAGCCTTAACGCCTCCATACGTACCTACACAGACGCAAGCTAAAGTTATCAAAAAAGATTTCTTTAGTGTTGAAGTCATAATAATATACTCCGCAAAATATATTTCATCAAATTATATTTATCAAAGTGTATTTACGATTATATCCTAAATGATATAAGATTTCAAATAATTATTTCTTATGCACCATAAAGCCTGCCGCTTGTTGGTTTGCCATAATGGTTACATCTGAAATTTGCATGCGTTTTGGTTGGTTTGTTACATACAATACAACATCCGCTACATCCTCTGGTTGAACTGCCTCAATGCCAGCATAAACGGAAGCTGCTCTTTCGGCATCTCCGTGAAAGCGCACTTCACTAAATGGCGTTTCTACAATGCCCGGTTGAATGGTTGTAACCTTAATATCTGTAGCAATAGTATCCATACGAATACCATCAGCTAGCATCTTAACAGCCGCCTTTGTTGCACAGTAAACAGCACCACCTGGATATGCATAAATCCCTGCTGTAGAGCCCATATTCACAATATGACCTTCATTTTTATCAATCATGAAAGGAAGTACTGCCTTTGTTACATAAAGAAGTCCTAATACATTCGTATTAATCATTGTGACTGCATCTTCTACGGTACTATCTTGGAATGGATCGAGCCCTTGTGCAAGACCAGCATTATTGACTAATACATCGATACCACCGAACGCCTCAATAGCGGGTTTCACCTTTGACTCTACATCTTCGCGTTTGCTCACATCTAGTACAAGCGTATCCACATGAATGCCATATTGTTGTTCAAAATCTTCCTTAATCGCCGCCAAGCGATCTGCACGACGACCAGCAAGTAATAAATGATCGCCATCCTTGGCGAACGCACGGGCACACTCAAGGCCAATACCAGAAGTAGCACCTGTAACGAAAATTTTGCGGTTCATATGTATTCCTCCTTTAAAAGATGGTCCTGATGGGCTCCCAAAACCTCCACCGGCCGGGTCTGACTACGCCCTACGGGCTTCGCAGGGCCAAAGTCGGTTTTGGAAGCCCATCAGGACCTGTTTTAAATACGTTATCCTTATTTCCTGCAAATATTTTTGTTACAGGAATAAAGAAAAAATAGTAATTCAGGACCTTAATTATAATTTATGTTTTGTGGATCCTTCTTTTAAATTTGTGTCTATAGTTTTACCAAGTTCGGATTTACTTATATCTTGGATTTCATAGCCCCAGCGTTTTAGCATGGTTTGTTGTTCTTGTTTTAGGAAATCGAAGAATTGAATGCGATGTTGCTCAGGGCTTTCATAATAACCAATTAAAGCAGTCCGATATTCTACTTCTCGAGATTTTGTAATCGTAATCGGGCATAATCCATTCTGAATTAAATTTCCATTCATCATGAGTAGAGCAGTTCGTTTATTGCCATCACCAAAGAACTGGTTACGAGCCATCTCGGCATATAATAGGAGCGATTGTTCTAACGGATTATCCTCTAGCGCTTGGCACCTAGCTACTAATTCATCCCAACAAGAATTTAAATCCAAAGGATTAGGCGGTGTGTAACTTGTACCACCTATAGCTACTGGTGCATTGCGAAATCCACCAAATCCTAGGCGGTTCTCACTTTCAGAAACCAACTTATTATATTCGATAGCCACTAACTTATTAATCTGAAATCGTTTTAACCGCAAATCTTCTATCAAGGCTTGCCAGCCACGATTAATATTATCTATTTGTCGAGTTTCACTCACACTGAGCCCCGCCACAGAAGTACCACACACGATCGTCTCAACCTGCGGATACGTTGCCGTGTTCCCCTCCATCTGTGCCATATCAAACACAAACTGAGCCCGCAACTTCTCAGCGATAAACAATGCTAAATCAAAACCTACATAACCATTACTATCAGCAGTCACAACATCACCTCCCTACGTCCATTCAACTATGATATGTATATCACCATTTTACCACACTTCCATTTATATTATTCTGACGAATATATTGGTGCATAAAATAGAATAATGTAGATGGCAAAGAACCGATAGGGTTCTGAAAACGACTTTGGCCCTGTTCCTACCAACAAATGTGTAGGCGCCAATTTAATGGAAACATAAAAAGATTGGGCCTATGGCTGTATTGACTGTAGAGATAAGAAAGGACCCCTTTCGAAAAACGACTTTACCCTCACTGTGAAATTTCAACGAACATGTTGGCGCTAAAAATAGATCAATGTAGAACGCAAAGAACCGATAGGGTTCTGAAAACGACTTTTCCCCTCACTGTGAATTCTCAACGAATATGTCGGGGCTAATTTAAGAGGAAAGATAAAAAGATTGGGCCTATGGCTGTATTGACTGTAGAGATGAGAAAGAACCCCTTTCGAAAAACGACTTTGGCCCTGCGGAGGCCGCAGGCCGGAGTCAGACCCGGCCGGTGGAGTTTTTCGGAAGGGGTCCTTTCTACTACGGCAATTAAGCTAAGGGCCCAATCTTTTTATGTTCTATTTTAAATGCGCCAACATATCGTTGAGAACTTCCATACAATCCCCAACAATCCCATAGTTCGCGTGTTGGAATATTTCCGCCTTCGGATCATTGTTAATGGCCACGATTGTATCGGCACCGGAGATGCCGCTTACGTGTTGGATTGCGCCAGAGATACCAAAGGCCAAGTATAGTTTAGGGCTTACGGTCTTGCCGGTTTGCCCCACTTGGTATGGCAATTCAATCCAACCTTTTTCAACGAGTGGACGGGTAGCACCTACAACGCCACCAATAGCATCAGCTAGTTCGTACAGCTTATCAAAGTTTTCCTTTGAACCCATTCCACGACCGCCAACTACGATGATATCTGCTTCTTGGATATTATAACCAGACTTGCAGAATGGAATAAAATCTAGTCGTTTGGTGCGAATGTCTTCAAGCTTGAGGTCGAATTGTTCAAGTTGAATACGGCCCCAACTGTCCGCAATACGCTCAGGTTTTTTGAATACGTTAGGGCGTACAGAGCCCATTTGTGGGCGGTGGTTTGGGGAGATAATTTCAGCCAAGATATTACCACCTAAAGCAGGACGGGTCCATTCTACAAGGCCTTCTTCTGTATCTACGGTTAGGATAGTACAATCTGCTACAACGCCATTTTGCATGCGACCAGACATGCGTGGTGCAAGGTCACGGCCATTGTTGGTAGCACCAATTAAAAGGATATTCGGTTTATGGTCTTCGAAGAAGTCCGTCAACACCTTTGTATAGCCATCTGTTGTATAATATCGCAAAAGAGGACTTTCAAAAACGTGAACAATATCGGCACCATGAGCCACAAGTTCCTCCGCCTCAGCTTGTACGTTTTCACCGAGGAGCATGACTTGCACAAGCTGACCTAATTCCTTAGCAATACGTCGGGCTTGACCGATAAGTTCATACGTAACTGGATGCACTACGTCATCGATGGTATCAGCTACGACAAAAACGTCTCTGTATTCATCAAAATTTGTCATTATCGGTCACCTCCTTCGGAAACAGCATCAGCTTTAGCGGCCTCTGCTGCAAATGTATTTGGATCTACCGCCTTAGGTTCACTAGGCACCATGCTTTCAACAGACGCAGCTCGCTGTACTGGGTCATTTACGTCAATGCCCTCATCGTCTTGCGCCTCTACAACCGGTGTGTCATTTGGCACCAAAAGGTGTGCGAACTTTTCAGGCTTAATATGGTATGCCAATTCGAGCACCTTTTTGGCACCTTCGTCGACGGATGAAAGCATTTCTACCTTGCCACGAAGCGGTGGTTGATATACCTTACGTACCCGTGTTGGGGAACCGGTAAGGCCAATGCGGCTTTCATCAATATGAGGCATATCACGCAAGGTAATATGATTAATGGTATATCGTTTCGCATAAATGGAGCTCCAAAGGCCAGGTTGACGTGGCTCGTTAAGTTCGGCTGTCGTCGTCACAAGCAATGGCAATGGTGCTTCAATCACTTCATAACCGTTCTCGTGCTCCCGCTTTACAATCGCCTTTTGAGAGGCTTGGTCTACGGAAAATTCACAAGCATAGGTAGCTTGCGCCATACCGAGTTCCTCTGCGATTTGAGGCCCCACCTGTGCTGTATCGCCATCGATAGCTTGTTTACCGCAGAAAATGATTTGGAATTGACGGTTCATGGTTCTTTGAATATGACGAATAGCGGATGCAATCGTATAACTTGTAGCCAATGTATCGGCACCACCAAAGGCACGATCTGTTACGAGCACCGCATCATCAGCGCCTAACGCCAAGCATTGACGCAATGCTTCTTCGGCTTGTGGAGGGCCCATGGTCACAACCGTAACGCGACTGCCTTCAATTTGGTCTTTCACAGTCAAAGCCGCCTCAAGCGCGTGCATGTCGTAAGGGTTTACAATACTAGGCAAACCTGTGCGGATGAGATTATTTGTTTCCGGATCTAGTTTAATTTCCGACGTATCCGGTACTTGTTTTATACAGACTAATAATTCCATGCACTCACCCCTGTCTAAACTCTACGCCCTTGGCGTTACGAGGATATTTCCAAGATTTAACAATCGTATGTCCGCACAATACACGACATGTGCCACATTCAAGGCAACCAGCAAAATCAAAAGCAAGCGTGCCGTCCTCTTGCAATGTGTATAAACCTGCAGGACAACCATTCACGAGCTTCATCGCCTCTTCGCGGCTTACGCTTTCACCATCAATAATGATGTGAGGACACGTTTCATCTACATAATATTTATTCGCGCCCAAACGCTCTTCTAATTTCATAGGGAACGCACCCCTTTCCATGCATCACGAATCAATCTGAATAAGCCTACATCCTTGACGCGGCGCAATAATTTTTTCATCAATGGCACCGCACCGTCGCCATTTACGGTGAATACATCACGCATAAGATTGTTTACAAATGCAGGATACTCATTGAAAATACGCGGATTAGTGGCCAAGAATTTCGGCATATTTTTATACAATTTCAAATCGCGACGCAACCAAGACGCCTTGATTTGTTTTTCGTACAATTTCGTAACGCGGTCCATATTTTCGTCACGTAGCGCCACATTAACCGCCTCAGCCGCGCACATGCCGGACTCGATAGCAAGGTCCATACCGCGAATCGTGTACCCCAGATTCATACACATCCGCGCCGCATCGCCAACGACGATGTACCCTTTGCCGCCTAATTTCGGCATTGCTTTATAACCACCTTCAGGCACAAGATGAGCACTGTGTTCCTTTAATTGACCATTTTTCAAGAGCGGTGCAATTCTTGGATGACTGGTGAAAGCCTCCAACATTTCGTCAACTGATTTATCTGCCAAGCCGATGTCCTCAAGGCCTACTACCATGCCTACGGAAAGGCTGTCCTTATTCGTATATATAAAGCCGCCGCCTAGTAGACCATCTGTCATATCGCCCAACGTGAGCCATGCCATACCTTCATCACTAGATAACATAAGGCGATTCTCGAGGTCCTCTTTTTTGAATTTATATACCTCTTTCACACCCACAGCCATCGTCTTAGGATCTGTAGGGCCAGTTAAACCAGCCTCTTCTAAGAGCACTGTGTTAGCCCCCTCTGCGATGATAACAAGCTTTGCATACACCTCATCATCGTGACAACGCACACCTATAACGCGACGTTTTTTGCCTTCTCCTTCGGTGATGAGTTCCGTTACCTGTACATTAGAAACGAGCAAAGCCCCTTTCTTCTCAGCCTCTTCGGCCAGCCATTTATCGAATTTAGCACGCAACACAACATAGGATTCTTCATTTTCTTTCACATCTTGGTAACTATATTCGATGGTCGTCATCTCATTGCCAGCGCCGATGGAAATACGTTCCTTCGTCACCTTTCTTTCAAGAGGCGCACGGTCCCTAAAATCCGGTACCAACTTCTCTAACGAATGCGTATAAATACGGCCGCCCATCATATTCTTAGCACCTGGCGCCATCCCGCGCTCAATAACCAACACCTTCACACGCTGCTCCGCCAAACGTAACGCCGCCGCAGCACCCGCCGGCCCTGCCCCCACGACGATAACGTCAAATCTCTCATTTCGATCTATTGCCATATACTCAGCTCCTTTTTATGAAAGCCTAACTTACATAAGTCTATATATTATATATTCACGATACAGATTGAAAATACCTTTTTAACATAGCACATGTACATGAAAATTGTATAAGAAAATAAAAAGAGGCTGGTCGAGACCAGCCCCTTAAGTATTTGTAAATTTTCTAACTATATTATTTCCGAAGTTGCTTATAAAACTTCGAGTCATACAAATCATGGAATTTAATTTTATAAGCCAAATAAAAAGCCGCTTCGCCGATACCTTCATCAAGTGCTCCTTCCGCATTGCTTTCATGTAACTTCAAAGGTCTCCAGAGATTTGTGTTAGGATTTAATACAAACATACTACGATAATGGTAATGATAATTGAAATGTTTTGTTACGACATAAAAATTAGTTGCACCACGACTCGCATTAGGTACACATACAACATTAATCGCCAACTTATAATATGGTGGATCATACTCTTCATTCACTAGTGAAGTCTTATCTAAATAAAAAGCAGTCCCTGATGGGTTCTCATACATTAGAATCAGATTAGGATTGTTGTCAAAATACATTGGTACTTTAGCATTTGCAGTAGCGCCAATTAAAAGCAATAAAATTGCCCCTAAAATCAAAAAAAGTTTTTTATTCATACATAACACCTCAAAACATAAAACTAAAACAATACTTTTATAATAATAACATAATTAAGAGCGAAATAAAATTAATCATATTTATTTTTATAATTTTTTTCTTATAAAGTTAATTCGAAAGCCTGCGTGAAACGCAGATCTTTCCCTCTCTATAACTAAAGTTTTTGGCGGGAGGTGTGGGCTTCCAAAAGACGACTTTGGCCCTGCGAAGCCCGAAGGGCGGAGTCAGACCCGGCCGGTGGAGACTTTTGGAAGCCCACACCTCCTCCCCCACAAAAATTTATAAATTTTCCTAGCTTTCACATAAAAATTAGCGTATGATAAATGTAAGTAATAATCTCTATACGGAGCAAGACGCGTATATAATACGACCGCATAATGCAAGACCACGGTCAAAGTAAGGCACTCAACATTTTGGTATTTACCTCAAGGAGGCCATATGGATCCGCAAAGAATTCTGAAAGCATTATCCAATCCACATCGGTTAGATATTATATTGTGGCTAAAGCACCCAGAGCAAGAATTCGGTGTTCAAGTACACTCTAAAACTCTCATCGATTTTCCAAACAGCGTTAGCGTTAAGAGTATTCAAAAACGCTGTGGTGTATCGCAATCGTCTGTATCTACATTTATGACTATGTTAGAGCGTTCAGGCCTTGTGGAATCGCGAAAAATTGACCAATACACCTATTATAGGCGCAATGAAACAGTTATCCGAGAGTTTGGCGAATGGTATAACAAAGAAGTATCCATCCAAGCCGATAATATCGACAAATTGTTGGAAACAGTAACCTTAGACGACACATCCTATCCATCAACAGAGGATAGTTCTATGCTAAATCAACAACAAAGCATAGGCATATCTACTAAGGGACCAGACCATGAAAACGATAACACCTAAATACCACGTCCTACCACTACTTCATAGGACACAAAAAGGAGCTAAACTGCTAGAGGCTAACCTCAGCATTATAGCTCCTTTTAAATTTATTTTTCTATTCCATCGATTCTCTCCCTTACGCGATGAAAAACATCGGTGCCAGAGAATCTAACTTTACTTTCTTTTGCTGCAGAATCAGCTTCATCTAGTACATACTCAATAGGATCTGTTAATGCAGAATATTGTTCAATACTCATTAACACCATAGTTCCATATCCATTCTTAGTTAAAATTACCTTTGTGCTTCATATGCTCTAAATAGTTTAGATAGCAATACAGGCGCTAGTTTTAAAAGATCTGGGTTTTCACAGAAAGATACGCGAAGTTGTGTCTTACCAGGATTGTGTTCGCTATCGGCACCACTGTAGAATCCGTTAAGTGGAGCCATAAGCAATGTATAGTCATTACCATCATCCAAGGTCACACGGCCGTGTTCAGCACACCATGCAGCAAATTCTACGCCGTCAAAGCCAGGTTTTGCTACATTGCGTACATCGATAACGAAATAGATGGACGCTTCTGGATTAGAGATAATAAAATCTGGTTCTACCTCTTTGAATCCCTTGTGAAGTTCATAAATCATTTCGCGATAGTAATCACGTTGTTGCTCATACCAGTTATGAAGCTCAGCGTGGCTTTCATGAGCCAAGGCACCAAAAATATATTGACCAAGCGTATTAGCACTGAGATTCGCCGTATATTCAGCAACGGATTTTTCATAGCACAACGCATTGTCTGTAATAATAGCGCCAATGCGAAGGCCACAAGCATTCCAAACCTTAGAGGCCGTTTCAAGACTGATACGACGGCCTTCGATACCTGGTACATCCTTATTCGTCAATGTCCAAATACTCGATGTTTCCTTGCCTTTTTCGTAGGCCAATTCACGATAGGCTTCGTCAGAAATAATCCATAAATTATATTTTACGCACAAAGATGCATATTCAATCAAAGTTTCCTTGCTGAATAGCTGACCAGTTGGATTGTCGTAAGGAATAATCAACAATGCTCCTGGTTTTGTTTCTATAATGCGTTTTTCCACGGTTTCAATGGATGGTAATTCAAATTCGCCATTCTCGTTCAGGCGTCGTTCTACGGTTACCGTTTTACGACCAATGCGATGACCTACCGCATCGTAGTTCGTGTAGGACGGATTGAACATCAATAGAGGACGTTCCTCTTCACCTGCACCGCCACAAACGCCAAGCATGATGATTTCCATCGCCATGGACGCACCATCTGTAACGAGTACATTAAGGCCTGTTGTATCGAAACCTTGGCTACGCAAAATATGCAAGAATGCTTCACGACATTCATCGGTCCCCGTTGTTGGTACATAGGGTACGATGCCTGTACTGAAAGGACTATTTGGTCCGCCTAGAGTAAATAGTCGGCGCTGCATGGCGGGATGCATAGGACGCATAACATTACCAATAGAACCGTTAACCAAAATAGGTGGGTTCTTTCGCTCTAAAAATTTAATTTGCCCCATGCGGATCCCCGACGGCTTGCGAGCCATCATATACGGGGATAAAACCGGTAGTTCCATACAGAATCCAACTCCTCTAAATAAACGCCTTTCACAAAAATAAGGCTGTAATACGCATACATTGATATATATAGATACATTCTATTATAGTGCTTTTACAAGAGAAAATCTATAGTTTTATCATTGTAGCTTACAGCCTTATCAATTTTTATTCTTAACCAGCAAATTAGATAGTAACTTCAATACCTAAGCGGAAGTTGCGACCTTGACCTGGCCACCAATCACCTGCATGGCCATAGCGAACACTAGATTGTTCTGCATAATATGTGTCAAATAAGTTATTAATTCGACCAAATACAGTCACATTTTCACGTACGCGATAGTTAGCACTGATATCAGTAATCCAATATGTTGTACGAGGGAAGATATTAGCCGCAGGACCTGGACGGTCGATGACACCGCGAATATCTAAATGAGCATCCCATTTAGCATCGTTGTAATCGAGACCTGCATTGACTGCATGTTTAGGTACATACCCATCGCGATTTGCTTTGCGAGTTGGTGTAGCATCAATATGAGTATATGTATAACCGAGGCGGGCAGATAAATGTTTCGTTAATTGTTTGCGTACATCTGCATTGATACCATGCGCCTTTTCTGTATCAAAATTGCGGTATTCACCTGAGAACGCTGCAGGGTTTGTCATTACCCAACCAATTTTATCTTTTGTACTGCGACTAAAGAAGCTGAGATTGCTGTTCCAAGTTTTACCGAATTTGTGATGTACACCAAGGTCAAATTCACGACCGGTTTCAGGTTTTAAATTACGGTTGCCATTTGTGCCATCAAAGAGTTGGTAAGGTGTAGGAGCTAAGAAATACTCTTTGTACGCAGCATATACATTTGTTTTCTTGTTCACATCATAGCCAACGCTAATGGATGGCGATGTATGTGTACCAAATGCAGAGTGATGGTCAACGCGAACACCTGGAATTACAGTCCATTTTGGAGCAACCTTCCACTCATCTTGTACGAAGTAAGATGTGTTCGTAAGTTTTACACCACCCATATTAAGCACCTTATCTTGACGCCAATCAATACCGCCAACTACGGTATGATCTTTTGCTTTATACGTCACTTGGTCACCAAACGCACGAGTCTTAATATCTGTTAAATAACCATCATATTTAGTTTTATAATGATTATCTAATACGTACAATTGATGGCTCCAACGTTTATTGATGTTATTATTCCAAACAGCACGGAAGGAATCACTTGCTTCTGTACCGTAACGAATGTGATTAAGGCGCCCCATATGGTCAGAATACATCGCATCACCACGATAGGTATCATAGAATACCTTCACATCATTTTTGTCATTGATTTTGTTGCCTACCATGAAGGAACCCGTATGGCTGTTGCCATGTTGCGGAATGCGTTTACCATGACCATCTTTATAGGAACCGATGATATCTTTTTGGTACCCTACGCGCCAGTACCAATCATTTTTGCTACCTTCATTGGTAATCGCGTATTGCTCAAGATTATTGCTGCCTCCCATAACACGAAGCTTAGTTTGAACGCCTTCTTCAGGTTTCGCTGTGATTACGTTGACCACACCACCGATGGCACCAGAACCATATAATGTAGATCCTGCGCCACGTTGTACTTCAACGCGGTCAATGCTAGACATATCTTTCAAAATCGTCATCGGCGGATTCACACCAGCCGCACCCATGTTAATGCCATCAACCAAATATAGCACTTGGTCGGAACCATTGATGCGGAACGCATTAGAATTCGTGTAACCTACGCCACCACCATACGTATTGATATCTACGCCCGGTACAATACGCATCGCTTCATTCATATTAGTGGCGTGACGTTCGCGGATATCGTCGCCTGTAACCACACCCACACTAGCTGGTACTTGTGAAAGTTGTTGTTCACTACGCGTTGCAGTAACGACAATGGTATGAGAATCTTGTGCATCAGCAGCTAATACGCTAGGTGCGCTAATCGTGCTACCAAATACAAGAGCTAATCCCACATACAGAGATAAACGTTGTTTCTTTGATACTTTCATAAAAACCTCCACACACATCAAACTATAACTACATACTATAAATATTTTGTGCCATAGATACCATTGCACGGGTCATAAATTGGGAATAACTCATAACCTGTGAAGAATCTACAAGGTACACACGACGATTGGCGATGGCCTTAACGCCCTGCAAAGCAGGATCAGAGTAAAGCTGTTCCACCGATGCTGGCGTAGTGCCATCTGAAGTATAGGCCACAGAAGGAATAAAAATAATATCAGGGTTAGATTTTATTAAATCCTCTCTCGTCCCATTATCAAAAGGGCCTAAACCTACTTGAGTAGCCGCATTGTTAACCTTTAAGTATTTACACATATCATCAAAGGTTGAACCCTTGCCGCCTGTCAAACCAAATTGGGAGTAAAACGCCACCAAAGGACGTTCACCACTATGCTTATTGGCCAATTCTTCTACAGTTTTCAAATCTGCATCCATGCTGGCTATCATGGATTCATCAGATGCATGTAATAGCCCGGCAATCTCATGAATAGTAGCTTTTGCTTCTTTTACCGTAGTAGGCGTTTTATATACATAAACAGGAATCTGCATATTGCGCATTTCCCCAATCGCATCGGGAGACATCCAATTGGGTACTAATACTAAATCTGGCTGTACAGAGAGCATGGACTCAGCAGATGCTTTCACATGTTTCTCTACCTTAGCCGACGCGTCGGGCACATTATTAGGTACCGTACCAACAGCGGCTACGCGGCTTGGATCAACCAAGGATAGGACTATATCCTCTGTGCTAGCAGCGATAGGAACGATGCGCTTTGGCTCGATTGGCACCGTAACAACAGTGCCTGTACCATCCGTCACCTGATGTGTGGCACCCGTAGTTTCCAGCTGTTTAGGACCACAGCCGAACACCAGAAGTACCATCATGACTATGGTACATATAATAGATATTCTTTGTTTCATACTAACGACCTTCTATAACACCTTCTATGGAAATATATAAGGACTGCAAATCCTCTAGCATCGTTGGAGATGCATCCCAGTAGCCACGTTGAGCGGCTTCTAACAAAATTTCCGCAATGCGCTGCAAGGCCCACGGATTTACATCACGCATCCATTCCTGCACCGTTGTATCTAAGGCATACTTGTTAGCATAACCTTCATAGACCCAGTCGGGCACTATATCGCTCGTCGCATCCCAGCCAAAGCTATGGGATACCACATTGGACATATCCGATGCACCTTTGTAACCATGATTCATCATGGCTTGAATGAATTTCGGGTTTTGTGTTTCTCCTTGCACAACGCGGCGCAACTCATCCGACAAGGACCGCATCACAACGCGGCTACGGTCGGTGCTATCCCCCACATAGGCACGAGGCGCACTGCCCTTTGCAGTCCGCACTGCTGCAATGAGACCACCATGATAGCTATAATAATCGTCAGCACTTAATATATGCGTTTCTCGATTATCTTCATTTTTAATGGTCACATCCATGGTCGTTAATCGACGTTGGAATAGCCTCATATCCTGAGGAATATCCTTGTGTATGTGAAAGCTACTCCACTTGCTATACACTTGCGCAATATCTTCTACGGACTGCCAGTTTTTGCCTTCTATCAAAGCGCCCACACCTGTACCATAGGCCTGTGGCGGGTCCCCAAAGATGCGAAGTCGCGCCTTTTTAGTCGCCAACAAAGGATCCTCACCTTGCTCCACGAGCCAATCTACATCATCGTGAATATGCTTTTTCACATAGTTATCATCTGGGGACTCATCTAGTTCTGACACCATTTCCACGGCCTTATCAAGCCAACTAATGGCAGTAGGCATCATATCTCGAATGAGGCCACTGATGCGCCCCATTACGTCGATACGAGGTCGTTGTAATTCTTCTAAAGGAATCACCTCTAGGCCTGAAATGCGACCATTGGACTGCCATTTAGGGCGAACGCCTAATAAATAAAGAAATTCCCCTAAACACTGGCCGTGACTTCTAGAGTTGCTACTAGCCCAGAGAATGATGCCTACCGTTTCAGGGTACCGTTGTTCATTTAAGATATAGTCAGCAATGACTTGGTCTGCCAAGTCTATCCCTAGCTGATAAGCAATCTTTGTGGGTAGTGCCCGTTCATCGAGGCCATAGAAGTTACGCCCCGTAGGCAATACATTAACTTGACCGCTGGAAGGAGCCCCACCAGGGCCGGGTTCAACATATTTTCCCTGCAAGCCCTGCGAAATGGATGTAATCTCATTCTTTGTTTGCCCTAATTTAGGTATATACTCGCGCACAATGACTGCGGCCAAAGGCGCTAGCCGTTCTGGCACTGTATAATCTGGTGTATTCACCACATACCTTACAAACGCACGCAGTTCATTCCAAATTTGATCAATGATATTACTATAACGAATCCCCTCGTCATTTACATCCCCTGCATGTTGCTCTATATAGGACCAATCATAACCTAATTCTTCGGCTAAGATTTCAAGACCCGATGCAATATCCCCTTGTGGCGTCCGTACAATGGCGGTAATAAATTCCTCTAGCGCTACACCTTCAGGTCCTTGCCCTAAAATATGCAAGCCATTTCTCATCTGCATATGCTTTAGATCGCTTAACTTTTCATGAACAGCTGTAATAAGATCGTCCATCTCCATCGCAGCACCTTGTTCTTCATCGATGAGATGACACGCCATGGCTTTCTCTCGAATCACGTTCTCTATATCCGATACACTCTCAGGATGTTCCTGTTCAAAATGACTATGCTCATCGAGCAAGGCTTCTAGTTCTTCAAACTCATCATATAGACCAGCTGTCGTCATCGGTGGCGACAAGTGGCCTACTAAACACGCAGAGCTACGCCGTTTAGCCTGTATCCCCTCACCTATGATAGTCGTCCAGTAAGGGTAAATATTAGGCAAACTAGAAATGCCTATTTCAGGATAACAACTAGCACTGAGGCCAGCGCCTTTACCAGGCAGCCATTCTAATGAGCCATGGGTCCCCACATGAATGACCGCATCCGCTTCAAAAACATGACGTACCCAATAGTAAAAGGCCAAGTACTGATGTGGTGGTGGCAAACAGGGATTGTGATAAATAGCAGATACATTCTCCCCAAAACCACGAGGTGGCTGCACCGTAATCCATAGATTGCCATTGGAGAAACCAGGGATAATAACCTCATCATCGTAGACGAATACATCGCCAGGCGCCGCGCCCCAAGACTCGATCATAGACTTTTGCGTATCTTCTGGCAGCGTCTCAAAATACGCTTTGTAATCAGCACTACTCAAACGCCCTTCTGCAGAAGCTAAGAGCTCATCAGTGAGCATAGACCTGTCATTCGTCATATGAGATGTGACTATATCCATCAACTCTGCACTCGTTTCTGGCACAGTATCTACGGTATAGCCCTCGTCTTGCATGACCTGTAATAGTCGTCGTACAGACTCAGGTGTATCAAGTCCTGCAGCGGACCCAATATTGGAGTTTTTAGGCGGATAGTTATGTAATATAACGGCCACCTTCCGCTCTGATACTGGAATATGGCGTAATTTAGACCATTTAATGGCCCGCTCTACAACAGCAGCAATGCGTTCTTTCACAGGTAAATACATATAATGCCCCTGCTCGTCATAAGTTTGACAAGCCACAACGCCACCTTGAATGACGCCATCGAGCTCAGGTTGTGATATAGATAAATTCACATCTAAAGGCGTCACACCTTGTGGATCTGCAGCCCAGGTTTTCTCATCCATGTATATGGTATAGCCCTGAATAATAGGCACATCCTGTAACTTTAATTCCTCCAAAGTTTGCGCCCCTAAGGACTGATAGGAGAATTTACAAGTATTTATGAGCACATCAAAGGGAAATACATCCTTACCAAAGAGATGATTCATGGACAGCTTCATATTAGGAATGCCTACACGAGGATTTGAGCCATACTGTCCATAAAAGATAATCGGATTGTACTGATGTTTATAAATCTCTTCGAATAAGGCCTGTTGATACTCAATATCCCCCATAATCCATTCGTCGCGATAGAAATATACCGCGATGGACGGCCAATCTGGATTTCCTTCGGCCTCCATGAACTCATCATAGGTTTCGTAGATATTTCCATCGCGGCCCATGATGGCTTGCCACGGAATGTGGTCAGGTTCCTCCCATTCGGAGATCGGTTTTGTACTGAAAGCACCGTTAATAAGGCGCACATAGTTCATGACGCCACTGGTGCGGCGATAGCTTTCAAGAAGTCTCCGTTGATTTTCGTCTATATTGCGATAGAGAATATCTGTTTTCTTAGGCTCTACCACATCGATCCAATACTTAGGATGATGCGCATACAGCCAACGCTCTAGACGTTCTAAAAATGGCGAATCTAAGCCAACCCCCATATTCGTTACGAGAACAACATCTGCAGCGCGTAGGCGGCTTTCAAAACCCTCATCCCAAAGGGGCTGTTTTTTCATATTACAGATGTCCACCTCTCCCTGTATCAATTCAGGATAGGTGGCAACGGCCTTTTCTATATATTGGATTTGTTTTCCTAAGTTAGAAATATACATGAGACGGCTCATGATCTACCTCCGTGATACTCGTAAAATATCATCCGCCGTAATAGTATCCATGGCGTAATAACTGCCATTCATTAATTTACATAATTCCTTAGCAAGTCCTAGCTTGATAAAGCCCGTTTCCGTATCGATAACGATACAATCTACAGGCAAGGTTCCAAGAATACGAGCCCATTGTTTAGCCTCTGCTACGGGATCCTCAGAATCCCCTGACGTAGCTCGACCATCGGTGATACATATAATCTGAATGCGTTCTGCCCGATGGGCACGCAACAATCTATCGCACATGGTGTAGGCCATGCGTAAACCGTGAGCTAATGGCGTTTTACCACCTGTAGGCATAGAGGCTAATAGTCGCTCTGCGCGCTCTACGCTACGGGTGAACGGCAATAACACCTCTGCCGATTCCTTGCGAAAGGCAATGAATCCTACTGAATCACGATGGATATAGGAATCCCTCAAGAGGCTCAAAATAGCGGATTTCGTTGCCTCCATACGATGCCGTGCCGCCATAGAACCGCTAGCATCCACCACAAAGAGCTGGTATGCGCCAATACGTTTTTCTCGAGCTTTACGGCGATAGTCCTGTGGTTTTATCACCATAGATAACCCCTTGCTGCCTTGATGCTCTAATTGCTGGGGCTGCGTAGATTGTATTTCTTGTTCCACCTTAACAGCAGCTCGCAACCGTTGGTAGGGTGCTGCCGCTCGCAATGTATCGACTAAGGCCAAGTCCTCAAGAGCATGTTCATCTTGATAGGCTCGAATCATGCGGCCTCGAGTGTCCTTTGTCTTAGTCATGAGGCGACGACCAGAACCCTTACGATACTGGCGGTCTACCGTCTTATAAGACTGCAATTTCCAATGAAACATCTGGTTAGCTATACGGGCAACAGTATCCGGCAAGGATACAGAAGATAGCCCGTTAGATACATCAACATCAGCGCTTCTCGAATCAGAACTATCAGGTTCCTTAGGGTTAGCGTCATTAGTATCGCTAGTTTCTTCTTGATTAGCGTTGCCGAATACATCTTGATTAGACGCTCCATCTTCGGTATCACTTATATCATTATTGGAATTATCTGATTCATTGGGATTGGATTCATCAGCATTAGAATCTTCTCCACCCGAATTACTCGAGTTATCTACATCAGAGTCCTCTGCTATTTCAGTACTCTTTTGCAACTGATTTTGGTTATTTGCACTACTTCCATCATCCCCTTGTGATGATTGAGATTCTGATGCTTCATCTCGCTTCATACGATGGGGCAAGACATATAAAGCGGCTCGGTCTGCATGAATTGGCTTGCAGTACGAGCTGCCATCAAGAACTGCAAGAGATTTCATAACTTGTAGCAATACATACTCCACACTATGGCCTACGGTGCGTGCTTGTAGTGCATAGGATATGGCTAGTGAAAGCATAGCATCCGAAACAGCAATATTCTGAACTCGTTTAATAGCTATGAGAGATAACATATCCTCAGCTGAAATAACATCTATTGAGCTAGTTTCCTCCTCACATAAGACATCGTCCAAGTTTGATTGATTATCCCCTGCTATAGATGCTTCACCACATTGAATTTCTTCTCGATTTTGTTGCAACACAGCTATACGAGATTCTAGTGTAGGTGCAGCCATAGATACATGCACATCGACGAGTTCCCACTCCGCATCATCTAGTGTTCTATCTCCATGATTGATAGTCATGATGAGCAGTATTTGACGTCGCTTCGCCTCTACTAATAAGGCATGACGAACCTCAGGCGCCAGAACGTGCCCATCATCGACAACCCAGCATCGAGTGCTAGTGTCATCTAAAAGACCTGCGGACATAATCATCTTGCCCTGCTCTAGAGACGCTTCAAAATCGATAGTCTCTTGTAATTGTGAATTTTCTACATAAATGGGTATCAAACGATAGGGAATATGCCATGCCTCGAGGCACTGGCGAAGGATATAACTTTTACCCACACCAGTACCACCAGAAATAACGAGAGTATGAATCTGATTGTTTACAAGGCCTATTTTGAGGGCCTCTTGTACAAATGTTTCCATAGCTAGCCCTCAAGCACAGCCGTTACCACTGTATCAATGCGGTCTTCATCATGACCTTGCTCCTCAAATGGCAAACGACGTAAACGGTGTTTCAATGCTAATCGTGCTGCTATCTTGAGGTCGCTCTCTGTGATTTGATGGCGACCGTGAAAGGCTGCGTGTGCACGAGCGGTGTGCATCATCGTAATATCTGGACGATGACCATCAACGCCAACACCAATACTAATGCTTGCAATTTTCAACAATACCTCATTGGTGGGAATGATGCTTGGCAATAATTCACGAGCTTGTAATAAGCGTTCGTGTAATGCTCGTTCCGATTCCGCATAAGACGCTACGAAACTTACCGGGTCGTCGCCAAAGGCAAGACGGCGCTTGATAACCTCCATCCGTTGTGCTGGATCATGCTCACCATAGACCATGACGGATAAACCGAAACGATCTAGCAGCTGAGGTCTAAGGTCACCCTCTTCGGGATTCATTGTTCCTACGAGGATAAAGCGAGATGGATGAGAGTGGCTCACCCCTTCACGCTCTACCGTATTGACACCCATAGCTGCTACATCAAGTAAAATATCTACAATATGGTCATCTAATAGATTAACCTCATCCACATAAAGGATATTTTGATGGGCCGCTTGTAAAATGCCTGGTTCAAAGGCTTTCACACCATCCTGTAAAGCCTTTTCTAAATTAATAGACCCTACAACACGGTCCTCTGTAGCATTAATAGGAAGTTCCACAACGGTCATGGCCGTAGCCCCTGTCTCCATAGGGGGTAATAGGTTCGCCAAAGCACGGACAGCCGTAGACTTGGCAGTGCCCTTTTCCCCCTCGATTAACACACCACCGACAGATGGATTTATGGCATTAAGTAACAGGGCCAACTTCATTTCATCTTGACCAACAATAGCAGTAAATGGATATAACATAAGCCTTACCTCATTCGGAATAGCAATAGAAATATGTAGAAATAAACATTACATTTAATGAGCTATATGTAGATAACACCTATTTTAGCTGTGGATCAATCGACATCTCTCCACTAACCTCTGTTTGTTTATACGCCTCAATGTCTGTAGTCCCTTTAGGGAATACAAATATTCGTTGTTGTTTAAAGTACGGATCATCGTAGACCGCTGCCGATAGATGGAATGCGTTTCGTAGATTCTCTGCAGTCAGCACTTCACGAGGCGTTCCTACATCTACAATATGGCCATCACTTACCAAAACGAGCTTAGTACAATATTTAGCAGCCAATTCTAAGTCATGAACGACGATTAGAATCGTTTTCCCTTCGTCACATAATCTACGACCTTCGTGGAAGATATCGTCAGCGTACACTAAATCGAGAGCCGCCGTCGGTTCATCTAATAACAAAACCTCTGTTTGTTGTGCCAAGGCCTTTGCCAGAAACACCCGTTGACGCTCGCCGCCACTGAGGAACTGTACAGACCGATTACGCAGATGGTACACGCCCACTTCTTTCATGGCCTTTTCTACAATTGCTTTATCCTCTGGCCCTTCTTGTTGCCACCATTTTAGATACGGATAACGGGCTGTCATCACGATATCGATGGCTTCATAATCAAAGGAAACATTAACGGATTGTTGCATGTATGCCACATGATGAGCAATTTCCTTATCGCTCATGGAGGCAATGCTTTTACCATCCCATAAAACCTGACCACCAGATGCCGGATAGAGGCCACGTAAAGTTTTTAATAACGTCGTTTTACCAGATCCATTAGGGCCAATAATACCTACGAATTCACCACTATCAACAGAAAAGGACGCATCCTTTAGAATAGCTGTTTCCCCTAATGTGACAGATAAGGATTGAACATCTAGTTTCATTAGGCCCCTCCTTTGCTGCGCAAACGATGTAGTAAATATAAGAAATATGGTGCCCCTAAGAGAGCTGTCATGATACCAACACGAATTTCTATAGGTTGTGCTATAACTCGGCCCAATGTATCACAGAATACGAGGAATAATGCCCCTCCAACAGCTGCCATAGGCAGTAATATGCGATGATCCGGTCCTACCAAGAGGCGGACAATGTGAGGAACCACAAGGCCTACAAAGCCAATAGAACCACTGACACATACAGCAGTAGCTGTAACAACGGATGCAAGGAATAAGAATAGCATACGGTACACCATAACAGGTAAGCCCAATGCACGTGCCTCTGTGTCACCGAGAACGAGTACATTAAGATGACGACCGAGCATCATCAAAATAACGCTGCCTGTCACGATAGGCCCTACAGCTAGTGCCACATGATCCCAACGACGGAAATCAAGGCCACCGACCATCCAGAATAGGAATTCACGCAACCGGTATTCGTTAATCATCGTCAAAATGCCCGATGTAAAAGCACCAAGTAACATGCTCACAGCTACACCAGCGAGCAATAAGGTCGTCGTATCGAGCTTATTATTGCGCAAGGTTAAAATAATAGTAATACCAACGGATACAAAGGCGCCAACAAAGGCAAAGGCAGGCATATAAAACATACCAAGAGATGTTACGCCAAGAGCAATGGCGATCACTGCGCCAAGGGATGCCCCTGCAGATACGCCCATAATACCAGGATCCGCCAAAGGGTTCGAAAAAACGCCTTGCATAACGGCGCCAGCTAAGGCCAAGGCACCTCCTACGAGCAGGCCAATGATAAGGCGAGGCATGCGGATAAACCACAGTACCGCCTCTTGTTCAGCCGTTATAGGTTCTGCAAACTGTACCGGTATACCGATACCATTTAAAATACTTTGTATACCACCTCCGATAGGAATCATAATGGTTCCTACATGTAGCGCTAATAAACTCACAATACATAGCAATACCCCAATCAGAGTTATCGCCATGATTCGTTTTTTCTGTTTAGTCATGAGAATTCCTTTCTAACTGAGGATACACTGTATGCATAATGGCAAGCATCGCTTCACCGATATGCTGATTCATTGTATATAAATACGCCGCCGGTAAAGGCTTAACACGATGTTCTTTAATAGCTGGTAAATTTTCAAAGGCTGGATTTTCTAAATACCTATCTGATAACCCCTTATCCATCCCCTTATAGGATGGAATGAAGATAAAATCTGGATTCATGGCAAGCACTCGTTCTTCCCCAAAAGGTGTTCTCGGTGGTAACCCAAACGCACTCGGTGCATTATTGATACTCATGTATCTACACATATCATCAAAGAGGCTGCCCGTTCCCGTATAGCCATCCATAGATGATACAAACAATACGCTCTTACGCTGCTCTGGTGATATAGAAGCACCAAGACGTTTCAATTCATCCATTTCACGACGGATTTTAGTATCGTAAAACCGTCCTTTTTCCGGTTCTCCTACGATATTAGCAATATCCGTTATATTCTTAATAACCCCTTCTACTGTAGAACCCCCAGCTACAACAACTGTTGGTATCCCCATATGGCGCAAACCTTCTATGACGTCCACCGTCGTATAATCAGGAGCAATCACTAAATCAGGCTTTAAGGCGATGATTTTTTCTAAGGGATATGAACTCATAACTGGTTTTACGAGCTTTGCTCGCTCCGCTTCCATGGAGTACTCAGGATAGGTGGATAATTTATTAATACCTGCTAATCGGTCCGGTTCTATAAGGCCTAGTAAAATCGTATCGTATGCAGAAGACAATGCTAAAATACGTTTCGGATGATCAGGCACTACCACGCGTACCCCATCATAACTTTCAACATAACGGGTATTTGGAAAAGTCCGCGTTTCATCTTGCGGACCACATCCGGTTACACATACAAAAAGGAGTACCATCAAACATATAAGATACACAATGCTCTTGTTCATGATGATACTCCTTGTATAATTCTAATACAGACTTATAGTAATCTAAAATTTTTGAGTGTAGCTAAGCTGATAGTTGAATGGCTCATCCCAATATTCCCAATCCCCGTTAGAAATAACATTGTGACGATTCAACAAGTTACGCGCATCGAGTCGTACAGAAGAGGTTTCATTGAACTGATACCCTACATACGCATTCCACGCTACAAGATTTGGATTGATACCGCCATCGCGGTTCTTCATCCGTTTTGTTACAAAATTGATACTAGATCCAGCTGTCCAAGTGGAACTATTGTAATGAATGCCCCCTGTAAGTTGTAATTTTGGATTGGCTTGTTGCCAATAATTTTTATCAATTTCCATTTGTTTTGGATTCGAATAGGATGCACCGACGGATATCTTTAATCGGTCTGTCAACTTGCGACCATATTCGGCTTCGATGCCCACATTTCTATATCGACCACCGTTGACACGGATAGTATTATGGCCATTGCTATCTGGTTTCCAAGAGAAGAAATTCTTGAAATCCATATAGAATGCAGCCACCTTCCAACTATCTTTATCGGTAATGTGCTTGTAACCCAATTCATAGTTCCAACCTTCTTCAGGTTTTAAATTACGCCCGCTAACTGATTGATATTGTCGGTTTACCGTTTTAAATGTATCGCTTAGATTAGGCATGGTGAAAGCTTTGCCTACATTCATGTATATAGAAGATTCTTTATTAATACGGTGATTTAATTGGAACTGTGGTGTCAATACATGTTGATTCTTTACAGGATCCTTAATATCCGTATAACGCAATCCTACAACGGTAGTCCACGTAGGATTGATTTGATAAGAGTAGCTACCATACAAGGCTATACTATTGCGATGAGGGCTTGCATATACAGGACCAGATGTAGTGCGGTACGTTTCACGTTTACCCAATACACCGGCAATTAGATAATCCTTGCCACCTCTAAAATCCCATTCGTGTTGTACATCAAAACCATATTGACGAGCAATATAGTTACTATCATTAGATGTATAGGATGGAAGACTATGTTTACGATTTTTTCCCTTCAAATCTCGATCACTATAGAAGAGTGTGCCCGTCGTATTTCCATCCTTATAAATCAAGGACGCATTGTTCTTAGAATCATTATATGCATATGTTGTAGAGTGGCGATTGCGATTCGTCGCATTGCTTTCAGTACTCAACTGAGCATAGGCCGACTTACCTTCAAAGCGGCTAAAGTTCAATGTTACCTTGTCGCTCAATTTGCCGCTCATAAATATACCTAAGGAATTCCCCTTATCCCGTGCTGTATAGTATTCATACCCACGAGGGTGACTCACCGAATCTGTACGAACTGGTGTAGACGGATCTTGTTTACCAAAGAATCCCCGTTCTATACCGATTAAGAAACGCGGCGTGCCGTAGTTGATTTTATAGGTTTGACTACCCATATTGCCTACCCCAATAGTAGCAGAGCCACCTTCTTTAGTAGGTGTTTTAGTAATGACATTAACAACGCCGCTCATCGCATCAGAACCATATAAAGCAGAAGCAGCGCCTTTCAACACTTCGATACGGGCGATAGAACCTGTTGGAATAGAGCTAAGACCACCCTTACCATTAAGGTTCATCGGTACGCCATTGACGAGAATGAGTGAACCTCGTTCTAGACCACGAATATTGACCCGACTATCCATGGCACCATATTCAAGGCCAGATGCACCATAGGAGAAAGATGTAATACCAGGCACCATGTTCACCGCATCAAAGGCATTTTTAGCACCGCTATTCATGATATCTTTGTCCGTAATAACATCCATCGCTGCCGGCGTATCTAGGTTTAACAACGCCATCCGATTAGCTGTTACATTAATGACATGGCTTTCAGGTGCGCCATTTACTTCAGTAGATGCTGCCGTAGTAGGAGTATCTGCCGTAGCCGTTACATCTGCTGCATATGCATTCACAGATAATCCCATCAAAGCCAATCCTATAAGTACAGAAGTCCGTCGTTTCTTAAGAGTGTTCATAACAAATCCCTCGTAATACACACTAATTATTCATAAAAACTACATAATTGTATTATTACACATTTAAAAGGACTGCACAAAACCCATACCCCCTACCAGTACTGGATTTTATATAAATCTCTACAAATAAATATTAGAACTTTTGTGTATAACTCAATTCATATGTGAATGGGTCACCCCAGTATTCATAATCCCCATTGGTGATAACGTTATGACGGTCTAACAAATTGCGTGCATCTAGACGAAGTGTTGCATCCTTATTGAAATGATAGCCCACATAAGCGTTCCAAAGGGCAATATTAGGGTTTAAGCCACCATCTCGATTGCGCAACCGTTTTGTAACAAAGCTAAAGGATGTGCCTGCTTCCCACGTTGGGCTTTCATAGTGAATGCCTGTAGTGAATTGCAATTTAGGGGCCGCTTGTTTCCAGTAATTTTCATTCATTTCCTTTTGTCTTGGATTAGAGTAAGATCCGCTCACGTTCAATTTGAGGCGGTCGGATAAACGTCTACCATATTCGGCTTCGATGCCCACATTGCGGAATTTCCCGCCATTTACGCGCACCAAAGGTCGACCATTTGCATCCGGTTGCCATTGGAAGAAGTTTTTGAAATCCATATAGAATACATCAACCTTCCAATCATCCTTTTTGTTAATCCGCTTGTACCCAATTTCATAGTTCCAACCCTCTTCTGGTTTGAGATTTTTACTGCTTACCGCTGTATAACGACGGCTAACGCTACGGAATGTATCGCTCAAACTAGGCATGGTGAAAGCTTTCCCTATATTCACATACATGGAAGATTGTTTATTGATAGAGTGCAATAATTGGAATTGAGGCGTCAATACATGTTGATCCTTAATTGGGTCATCGATTACGGTGTAACGCAAGCCTAAAATAGATGTCCATTTAGGGTTAATTTCATAAGAATAACTACCATACACAGCATAACTATTGCGTTTAGGATGAATGTACACAGGCACAGCCGTTGCATGATAGATTTCTTGTTTACCTGTAACACCTGCGATTAAATAGTCCTTACCATCTCTAAAATCCCATTCATGCTGTACATCAAATCCATATTGACGTGCTTGATAGCTTGTTTCAGTCGCCTTAGCTTGGGACGTATTGTGCGCCCGACTCGTACCACGCATCGTACGGTCATTATAGAACAAGGTTCCTGTAGTACCCTTGTCCTTATAAATTAAGGAAGCATTATTGCGATCATCCTTATAATGATACGTCGTAGAATGTCTTGCTTGATTAACCGGATTTGTTTCCGTACTGATTAGACCAAAGGACGATTTACTTTCAGCACGATTAAAATTCAATGTTACCTTATCTGAAAGCTTACCACTCATAAAGAGCCCCAACGAATTGCCCTTGTTGCGAGTACTATAGTAATCGTAGTGTTTAGTACCTGCATAGTCGTAGCGAATCGGTGTGGATGGATCCTGTGTACCCCAATATTTTCTATCAATACCAATGATAAACTTTTCTGTACCGTATGACACATCAAAACGTTTAGACCCACGATTACCTACAGCAACTGTAGCAGAGCCACCCTCTGTAGATGGAGTCTTGGTAATAACGTTAATAACACCACCTAATGCCTCTGCACCATACAATGTAGAAGCAGCTCCTTTCACTACTTCGATACGTTTTATGGCACTCGTAGGAATAGAGCCGAGTCCACCTTTGCCATTGAGGTTCATAGGCACGCCATTTACAAGAACAAGGGCACCACGGTCAAGGCCTCGAATATTCGTACGGCTATCCATGCCACCAAAATCGGCACCGCCGGCACCATAAGAATTTATTGTTACCCCTGGTACGGTCGCCACCGCATCAAAAGCAGTGGTAGCACCAGTATTTTTTAACTCCTCAGGTGTAATTACATTCATCGCTACAGGTGTGTCCAAATCTAGGAGGGCTGTGCGATTAGCGGTAACATTGATGGTAATATCTTCTTCATTGTTATTCGTAGTTACATTCGCTGCATAACCATTAACGGCTATACTAAGCAATGTCATCAATGTAGCTATATACACACGTTTATTAACTTTTTTCATCATCCTATACCTCTATCTAACCACTAACTATATAACTGTAAACCGTTTTAATTCTTGCATATATAAAGGAGGTATACAAGAACCCCTAGCCCCTATAAGTATGTTATTCCATATTATATATAATGTTTAATCGTCCATCCGGTAAGGTCTGTACCATGGCAGATACACCGTAAATATGGCGTATAGTGTCTGACGACAAAACGTCTTGAGGTGTGCCACTACATACAATATGACCATCTTTTAATGCAATAATGCGGTCACAATAAATAGCTGCCAAATTTAAATCATGAATGGCAGACACAACTGTCGCATCTAATCGTTTGACAATAGTCATCAATTCAAGCTGATACTTAATATCTAAGTGGTTCGTAGGTTCATCTAACACTAAACATTCTGTACGTTGAGCAAGCGCACGAGCCAAGATAACACGTTGCTGTTCACCACCCGACAATGTATTAAAATTTCGGCTTTCAAAATCACTAAGCCCAACCTCTGATAATGCATGGCGGGCGATTTCATAATCATCAAGTTGATCTCGATCAAGCAACCCTTTATAAGGGGAACGGCCCATGAGGACCATCTCGAGAACAGAGAAATCAAAGTTCACCGTACTATGCTGCGCTACTACGGCCATTTTTAAGGCCGTATCACGATGACTCAAATCACTCAGTTCTGTGCCGTCAAAGAAAATCTTGCCACCATTAGGCTGTAACACGCGGTATAAGCATTTTAAAAATGTACTTTTACCACTGCCATTAGGGCCTATAATCCCCACAAACTCCTTGTCTCGTATATCTAGTGAAATGTCGTGAAGAATAGCTTTTGATCCAAAGGCGACTTGGATATCATTTGTTTTAATATTCATTATTCCCCTCCAAATCCATAATTCTTACGCACTAACATATACACAAAGGTTGGTGCACCGATGAGAGAAATGAGAATACCGATTGGTAACTCTGCATGTGGAATGATGCAGCGACAAAGGCCATCAGCGATAACGAGGAAAATACTACCACATAGTGCACTAAATGGAATTAATGTCCAATGATTAGTACCGATTGTCATGCGCACAAGATGAGGAATCAAAAGACCTACAAAGCCTATCATCCCTGCCGCGTACACCACAAAGCCAATGATGAGCGAGCTAATAATCAAGTAAACTTGGCGATAGGTATGTAAATCACGACCTAATGTTATGGCTACTTCATCGCCGAGAAGCATCATATTGAGAATTCTGCTCTGAGACCAGAAGAATAAAACACTCAAGACTACAACTATGGCAATAACTGGTAACATGTCCCATTTAGCACCTGCAAAGCTACCCATCAACCAATACGTAATGGTTTGAATACCTTCCTTGTCGTCTGCCAAATAGACCACAAAGCTAGAGAAGGAACTACACACAGCGCTTAATGCTAAGCCCCCTAAAATCAATTTCACTGAATTTGGTCGGCCCCCTAGATTAGAGATAAACAATACGCCAAAGGAAATCGCCATGGCCCCGATAAAGGCCATAACGCCCACGAAGTTCTCTCCAAACATCACGCCTATACCAAATAAAATGGCTACCGTAGCACCGAGGGATGCACCTGAGGAAATCCCCAAAATATAAGGGTCCGCTAGGGGGTTCTTGACGATAGCTTGCATGATAACCCCAGATACGGCTAGGCCTGCTCCGATAATGGTAGCCATCAACAAGCGAGGCATTCTAAGCAGCCATATAATGGTCTGTTCTGGGCCATTCATAGGATCATCAATAGCTAATGGACTTGAAAATTGATCCATTACAATATTAAAAATTTGAGAAAGTGAAAACTGTACTGTACCAACAGAAAGTCCCCATAGAATGGCTACTGCTAGCACCCCTATGAGGACAAATCCGCCAGCAGTATATCCAATACGTTTTAGCATACTGCTCCTTTATTAATGAATTAAATCTGGTACCCCTTCTGGATAGAGGTTAGGGTACAACCCATGCGATACAATATCGATTCCATCAGATAAGCGAATACCCGGACTATACACTGCAAGCAATGGCAAGAAATGAACTCTATTATTGCGCAATGCATTAACACCTTGTAAACCTGGCTGCGTTAACACATAGTTCATGATTACATCCGCTTGACTATACTCTCCGTCAGAGACGATTAAGAATATAACGTCTGGATTTTGTTCAATCACATCCTCCATACTAATCGTTGGCGTTTCCGTATCGATTACATTTGCATGCAAAGAATCCCCTATATTACCAGCCAAGGTCTTATGCCCATACAGTCTAAAATGCTTGCCTTGTACCTCGATAAACAAAGCCTTTGGCGGTTTTTCATGCGCCGTTTGTGCTACTGTATAATTTACAGATTGTTGCATTTCACTGATGAGGCGCTCTGCCTCTACATCACGGCGAAAGATACGTCCCAAATCGCGTATATACTTATATTCCATATCCATAGTTAGTGCCGACTGTGCACCTAGTGAGGATTCTGCAATATATACATTAGCATTTCGCGGTTTCCAAAATGCAGGAGGACGCAACCCTTTATTCGTAAAGGTTGAGCGCCAGCCTACGAGCAAATCTGGTTTCATCATCAATACAGATTCCAAGTTAAAATATTGCATATCCTTGTACGGAATTTTATCATACGCTTCGCGATATTCTGGACGCACATACTTGCGATTTGGAATTCCCATACCCGCAACAATTCTATCGCCTTCGCCAAGAGCAATGATGGTTTCAATCGAATTCTGCCACATAGCCACAACACGTTCAGGCACCGCAGTATAGGTACTTTCAAACGGCTCACCACGCTGTACATAAGACTGTATTGTCACGGGTGGCTGCAATTCGATATGAGGAGACGTAGACTGCCCCCGCTCAACAGTTACCTGCTGAGGACCACAGCCTACGCACAATAATAGACATAGTATTAATACGCTAAATCTAATCATTAGAATTTATATTTCGCCCCAATCATGAAGGAACGCGCTGGCATAGCCGCACTACCACGACCATTGTAAGCACTATAACTAGTTTCATAAGCGCGGTTAAGCACGTTATTAACTACGATGTACGCTGTTAAATCCTTCGTAACATTATAGTTTAGATTCCAGTCAACGATGAGGAATTGTTTATGAGTAAACGCATAATCACTGTTGCCTGTGTACCAGTTAAACAATAAACCAGAATAGAGTTTTTTATTATCGTAGGACACATTCAAGGAATAATGGTTTTGCGGACGTAAGCTGTTGATAGCCACGTTGATATCATCGCTATTGCGATAGCCCCAACTTGGGTCAAGCACCCAGCCACCTTTAGACAACCATTTGTCCTTCATATGAGAATAAGATGCACTCATCGTAACGTGTTTGTTTAATTTGTGATCCACGGTAATATTAAAAGATTGTTTATTTTCTTTCGCATTAACTGCAGTTTTTTCGAAATTACCAGTTGCATTGTTTAAAATTGGCAATGTTGCAATAGCATTGCTCATACGAGTGTAATCGTAGTGAACAGCTACTGTAGTGTTATTATTTTTACCAAAATTATGTTGTACGCCGAATGTGAAAGCATCGCCTTTTTCATCTTGTAGTGGTGTGTTGAATACGCCATCCACCGCACTGTAGTCACCAGTTTTAAGCGGTCTCATGATACGAGTCCAACCAGCATACATACTTGTATTTTTATTAAATTTAACTTGTCCATGCAAGCTAGGTGTTAAGGAACTAGCACTACCTTTACCTTGAGAGGCACCACTGCCACTACCCTGAACACTACCGTAATGTGCATAACGCAATGCAGGAGTCAACTCTACATTATTGCCAATGTAAATCTTATCTTGCAAATACGCATATAATGTATTACGACGAACATCGGAAGATTTGAGAACCCCATTATTTAAAGACTTAGTGTTCAATTGAGAACGGCTATAGTCAATATTAGCAATTATATCGTGTTTATCTAATTGACGAGTCCATTGAACCTCTACACCATTCTTAGTTTCTTTATACCAGCTTGTTGGGCTACCTGCCATACCACCAGTATCAGCAATCCATTGACGAAGTGCATCTTTATTATCTGGGAATGGTGCCAAATTCGCATCGACCCAAGCATTAAATTGCTCAACTGTCGTACCAGTTGGGAATGCAGCTTCATAAGCGGCACGTGCAGCATCTGACGTACTTCGAGTCCAAGCATATCTATCGCGTCCTTCATAACGATGATCTAAACGATATAATCTTACAAAGCTTTCTAATTGACCTTGACGATCAAAGGTATATTTTAAATCTGTATCTAAGTTTTTAAACTTACTATAAGAACCATAATTACCATCTAAGGCAAATAAGTTATGGTAACCAGGATTTTTGGAATCACCATACAATTTAGGAGCACCTGCTATTAATTGATTATTTGCATCAACTTGACCTATAGCAGCATTAAAGATGATACGGCGCCAATCGTCTTGGTTCCAATATTTACGGCTTGGTGTAGCTATAGGATAGCCATCATGACCTTTTTTATAATTCACAGAAAACTGCAAACTTTGTTTTTTATTAAAATCATGGTCAATTCGAGCATTAAAGCCTTCTTCTTTCCACTTAGAACCAGTAAGTGTAGCTACTTCACCTGTATCTCCATCTTTGTATTTTGTATCTTGAGACATATTGCGTGTAGCAGTCACAAAATAACCAGTAGAAGCATTTTTGCCAGCTGCACCTTGAATAGTTAAGTTGTAGCTGTGCTTATTCCAGCTACCTGTTGCTAAATCAACAGAGCCATTAAAATTACCTTTACCACGACGTGTAATGATATTAATAACACCACCCGTAGCATCGGAACCATATTGAGAAGCACCAGGACCTTTGATAACTTCGATCTTATCAATCGCATCCATATTTGTTACTTCATCAATATTTACACCTGTAGATTTAGAACCTTTTTTAGAACCTGTTCCTAGACGACCCGACGTAATATTGTCTACTCGACGGCCATCAACGAGTACTACCACGCGGGAGTCACCATTGATGGACACACCATTGTTATAGAATTGATAACCATATTCACCACCACGGTAACCAGGATTTTGGAATGTAACGCCTGGTACGCGTTTAATCGCTTCTGTTACATCACGATAGTGACGTTTTTCAATTTCTTCACGAGTAATGACCTTTACATCACCGCCCGTACGATAGTAGGATTGCTCTGTAATGGTATTACCATACTCGTCCTTTGCAGCGTCTGCGGTAACATTAATATTATGTACTTCATACCCTTTAAAATTCTCATCATACGCATACGCTTGATACGTGCCTAACGCTAATGTTACGACAATCGTTGCTGATAAAAGATGTCTACGTTTCATAATCCCTCCATATACACTTATAACTATATAAAAAACTATAGTTTTCTCAATTTACTATAGTTAGAAACACACTATACATTCACACACATTTTAAAAGCTAACACATGTTAGCAATATATTACTTAATTCAGATTGTAGCTAACATTCACCTCAATCGTTACAGAATGCCCAGTGGTATTCTCAATACCACCAGAACTAGAAACGAGACTATATGCCGCATCATCTAGAATACTTGAACCACTACTGCCCGTCTTTGAAGCAGATACAAAATTACCATCACTATCAAAGGTAACATCAAAAGAAACAGTCCCTGTAATACCACGTCGTACCGCTTGTTGTGGCATAACTTTATTACTTTCTACACGTGCAATATAACCAGCACTACTATAGGACCCTGAACCTTCCGTATCACTAGTCCCAGGATTGCCGCCCTGTGTACCAGGACCGTCATCTGCTTGTCCACCATTACCAATAGGTCCACCACCTGGACCTGTTGTATCACCATCGCCGGGAACACCCACTGGATTATCTGTATTCCCATGTAGATTTACACTAGCCGCTTCATTGCCACCTAGATAAGGGTTAAGATTTTGCAAGCCCGGTGTCGGTTTTCCCGATAAATCCGGTAAAACACTACCCGACTTACCGCCCGCAGCATTTTCTTTATCATCAGAGACAATTTTCTCTTGCTGTTTCTTCTCCTGCTCAGGAGGTTCCGGTTGCACCATGTCAAGATTGATGACCAAATCTTTCTTTGGTGTTTCTGGTGGTTTTAAATGGCCGAACCAATCGCCTACAACACCCCAGTATGCTAAATTGATCACCAATGCAGCTATAAAAGGAATGCCATATCGTTTACTCACCATATGATCACTTCCGTTCTGTCGCTACGCTGACAAATCGAGCACCACTCATCTTTAGATTATCCAAAATGCTAATAACATCCTTATACGCAATATCTTCAGATGCACGGACGATAAAAGCTTGTTGTGGTTCCTTTGCAACGATACCTTGAATTTCGTTACCCAAATCATCAGGCCTAATTTCACGTTCGTTCAAATACATCTTATGAGTAGCTGTTAACGAAATCGTAATCGGCTCAATCGTTTTTGCCGTCGATGCAGATGCCTTTGGTAAGTTAAGAGGAATTTGTTCCTCAGTATTCATATATAACGTACTCATCATGAAAAATACGAGCAAGAAAAACACGATATCTATCATAGGTATAATCATGATGGTAGGTTCTTTTTGTATCCCTACTGAACTACGTTTCATCGTTGACTCCTAATATATAAATCCAAGATAGAACCTAAGCGTTGTTCCAATTTTGCAATATCATAATTTACTTTACTTGTGCACCAGCTATGGATAGCTAATGCTACGATGGCTACTGAAAGCCCTGTTGCCGTTGCAATCAACGCTTCGGATACACCACCAGTAATAACAGTAGGGGCACCGATATCGCCACCAACGGCAGCGAATGAGCGAATCATACCGACTACAGTACCCAATAGACCTAGTAATGGAGCCATAGTAACCATCATGCTGAGCCAGTTAAGACCGCGTTTTAAACGTTCATCCATATAACCTACTACATCGTGAAGGCGATTTTCCAAGCCTTCAAAGTTATATACGGAATCTACAATCGGTGTTACAAATTGACTAAGTGCATCATCATTATTCTTAATCGCTTGTTCTAATGCAGCCCAATCATTCGCATTACGACCTGCTTCAATGCTAGACGACAATTGTTGAATTTCACTGTCAATGCGACGATACATACGAATTCGCTCAAATAAAATCGTACATGCTGCCAACATAAATAAAACTAGCGGATACATGACTACGCCACCCGCATTAAAAAGATGAATTGCATACTCCATAATAACCTCCTCAAACTTATAATTATAAATTTGTACTCTACTGCGTATAAAACACAAATGCAATCTGTATTAATCGTTATATTACGATTAACACTAAGTTATTTTATTATTTCATAAACAAATACGTAGCACAATAAACCTATACCCTGTATAGGTATGCTATTTTACTGTATGTATTCTTATAATTACTAATTTCTCTATTGAATACATACATTTGTCTCTTACATAAAAACACTAATAATTCTCATGCTAAAAATTATTTATCTGCTCTCAATACATATAAAAAAAAGCAGTCTATAGAAATGTTTTCTATAGACTGCCTATACAGATATTATCTAAATTCTTAGCATACTAAGAGGCTGAACATAACACCTTTATCAAGTACATATTTATTAATTCTATACAATTTTATGAATATTATTCATACCTGCATAACCATTCGTTTAAACTATCCTATGACACCGTTATATCATCATAATAAAACTTATATATGTGCATCCTCTCGCTACGAAATAATGATACATAAACAATATCTTGCCTATCAATACACTATCTTGTATACACCACTTGAGCTATTGTATAAATACCTCGTCCAATATGGTAACTCTCGGCCAACAAGGCATCCGTAGACACGATGGCTACCTTTTTGTTTTTAATAGCTTTCAAATTTGCCAATACAGGGTCATTATAGTAATTGGCATAGATTGCATCGCGATTATAATCCGATGCATGTATGTCCACCGGTACAATGATAACATCAGGGTCGGCCTTGATAAGGTCTGCCTTTGTACCAAAGTTAGATTGTTTCACTCCGCTCTTAGCAGCTGCATTATCTACGCCCACATAGGTGAGCATATCGGCGAGCAAGGTTTTCGGTTTACCATATAATCCGGTTTCATTATACACAGCAACGGTCTGCTTTGGATCGTCGCGGTGCGCAAAACGAAGCGATTCTGTATCGCGGATGTAGTTCATCATCGTCGCTATGAGGCTGTCCGCCTTGCTTTCACGGCCTAGTAATTTACCTACATTGCGCGTCTGGTCCTCTACGTCTTTCACAGTCGCAGGCTCTCTTAATAATGCTACCTTAACGCCCTTTTCTCGCAACGGACTAACGAGTTCTATGGATTCAGCGCCATCTTCAATGATAACAATATCTGGCTTTAACGCTACAATAGCATTCACATCAGGCGCCACCCGTTGCTTAACGGTATTAGTCACTTGATACGGTGCTGCGGTAGTAGCCACTACGGAATCACCGGCCAGTTCGCTCACCAAATCCGCCACATTAGGCCCTACGGCAACAATACGCTCTGCCTTATGATCTAATGTAACCGTTGTGCTGGTTCCATCCACCATCATATAGTGCCCGTGAGAGCTTAATATGCCGAATAGGCCCCCACTTGTAAAGTTTTGCCAAGAACGGTACATACCAAGAGCTGCTATCACTAGCCCGACAATACAAATAGCCAAAACAATCATCAAACGACGTAATTGCATAAGCTCTCCTCCTATGCTTTCAAAAAAATCTCATCATGCAATACACTGTAAACTAACAGCAACAATATAAGACCTATATCGTTAATTAGCTGGCACACTTTGGTATTTTACATAATTCTTATACGACCAATCGCCATACAACCATTTCGACATCTGTTCCATTTCATAATACATCCACGACGAATAGCTCATGATGTGCATGTCATTAATAGGATACACATGGCCCTTTTTCACAGCTGTTACATTCTGTAGCTCCGGATCATGCATAATGGCATCTATATCCTGCTTATACTCAGGTTGTTTGACCGAATATATGGTAGGCACAAAAATAACATCAGGATTGATGCGAATCAAATCCGCTTTTGTGCCCATGTTTTCTTGCATGTTGAAAGTAGGATAGCTCGCCCGATAGTCCCAAACATCAGATAGAACATTAGGATCCTTACCGCTATCTTTGATTTTTAAGTTACCTGCTCCATCAACGCCATGAATCATTTCGATCATGTCGCGAAGCACGCCAGCCCGGTACACCCCATGCGTTGGATTGTACAAGGCAATCACCGGTTTTACATCATTTTTATGAGGCTCCACCTGTTTTCGTACCTTCATAAGAGAATTGTTAATCGGATATTCTGCATTTTTGGTATCAAACAACTTAGCCACTTGATTCGTATTAAGGGTTACATCCTTTAAGCTATCTTTCAGCGTATAAATAAACACAGGAATGCCGGCAGCGCGCAACGATGCTACTAATCCTGGTGGCGTCGTTTCCGGTGCGATAACCACATCCGGTTCATAGGCTTTTATAGACTCCACCGTAGGCTGTACACGACCCTTTATCTCTGTACCAGAGACATAAGGAGACCCATCGGTGGCCACAACATAGGGCTCACCAGCAGCACCAACCAAGTCCACCGTTCCGGTTCCCAAGGTAACAACGCGGCGCACATAATCCGGCACGACCATCTCTGTATGTTGACTATCTTGAATCTTTCGGTGATTCGCAGCCGTTAACATCCGACCTATCACGCCATGCCTCGGTATAACATCGCCTAACAACTCTGGCGCCATCCCAATAACTAAACCTATGGCAATGCAAATGCCCATGACTATATAAGGCAGCACAATCCATTTTATCTTCATAAGCGGTCTCTCTCCATTATCACTTACGACTCATACGATTTTTTTGGTAAAAGTACAAACTACGCCCCCCCAAGGTATCTGACTATCGTATTATATTGTTGTTCAATTATTTCTTACTAGATTTTTTCTTATTAGGTTTTGCTGCTTGTTTGCCTTTCGCAGGGCCTGCGGCTTTCACAAAGGAATTATTCAAATTAGTAGCAACCATAAGGGCCACATCAGCATTAGGAGTTGTGACAATAGAACGACCTGCCACGGTCACAGTAGGTCCATCATAAGATGCACCACCTGGCTGAATTTGACCATTATGGTACAAGCGCGCCAATTTACCAGCCATGAAATAAGCTCGTTCTTCGCCCGTATAACGACCGCTATTGGCAGGGCTATAGATATTCATGCCATTCACAAATACCGCGCCATTATCGACCGTAACGTGATTGCCAGAATACGTATACATACGATCAATATTGTCCTTTACACGACTGCTCGTCTTAGGGTGATTATTAGGGCTAAATACTTGATTTAAACCTTCGCGATACAAATCACCATATTTATTACGAAGTACCGCCATAGAAGCAGCAGCACCGCCCACATTGTAAGGAGACTCGCTCAAAATTTTAAAGCCTAATTCGTCAGCCGCCTTTTCTTGGCCCATAGTGAATACTTGATTCTCCATGTAATTACCAGCAATATTGGACAAAATAGCCGCATTACCGCCACCGCCAGCAGCAAGGCTCACCGCTGTAGATAAACCTACTTGCTTCTTGAGACCATTGACAATGTCCTTATGCTCGCCATGAGAAATTTCATGAGCCATAACATAAGCGAGTTCATCATCATCTAATAGATCCAAAGCGCCCTTGTTAACAGACATCACGCGACCAACCGTAGCGAACGCATTGAAATCATCGCTAGGATTTGCGTACACCACATACGAACGCTTGACGCTAGGCGAAGCCTCTAAGGTCTTCATGATACGTTGCACCCGTGCTTGTGCAGCACTATCCTCTAAATAGCCAGTTTGTTTCTTTGCACGAGCTAAGCTTTGTTCTTGGCCTTCTTTAGAATTATCCATTTTATTGAAAGCCGTGGATACATATGCATACGCTACTGCACCACCAATTAACGTTTGTGCAGCCCCCGCAGAAGCAGCCTCTACCGTAGTGGGTACTACGGCAACTGTTGTTAATGAAAGCCCCATCACGGCGGCTAGTATCAAAGATTTAATTTTCTTATTCATATTTGATCCTCTCATTGTCTCTCAAAATAAGCGCGTTCTATTCTCTAGTTATCTCTCAAAATAAACGTGTGCTATTCTCTCATTATCTCACAACATAAATGCGCCATAGGAACACAAAGATTTCTAATAATTCGATTCATCGGCGAGTTCAATGGCCACCTTATCATCTTAAACAATAGATCCCTAATTATTGGATTCACCAACAAGCTCAATGGCTACCTTACCATCTTTAGATACAGCACCACCATGAGTGTACCCAACAACATCAAATCCAGCTGCTGCGCATTGGCGAGCTATGCTTTCATAATTATCATTCTTACCACGCGTACAGGTGGAAAGATGAATGGTAGTAACACCATTTTTCTTGAAAGAAGCCAATTTCTTCTCCAAATCGCCACCGCTATGGGTAAAACCAACCAGCTCAGTATCCTCATCAGCATAGCGCTCGAAAGAATCCACTTTATTCATATATGCCTTAAGACAACCACCGCAAGAACAACGTTGCATCGTGTCTTCGTTCACTAGAACTGCAATTTTCTTAGTCATAAAACCTCCTGTCAAAACATTGTGCACAATCATTATACCATAATCAATATAAAACAATATGTCTCAGGATACAGTACTTACAAGAAACACCCTGATGTACGCCATTATACATCAGGGTGTTATATTACATAATATCTTCCTCGCGGCCAAATTTACCGTTTTTGTATTCCCCATAAGCGAGGATAAGCTCTGTTTTATTTGTCATAACAAATGACCCTTGTTTTACCACAGGTTCATTGAGTGGTTCTCCAGCGAGAACGAAGATTTCAAGACCTTCATCACCAG
>OBRO01000026.1_pt1 | contig 40528 bp, 40 predicted proteins | sample 1475671 | NCBI WGS metagenome assembly OBRO01 (sample SAMEA3360694, study PRJEB22359) | human gut metagenome | biome: ENVO:urban biome; feature: ENVO:human-associated habitat; material: ENVO:feces | place: Bangladesh | collected 2011
ATGGTCACACATGGCTCTCTTATGTTAGCCATGGAGGCAACCGTCGTTACATTGCCATTGATGGTAAGGCAACAGCAGTTGCTCAACCAGCAAGTCCAAGCCTAGCGGCAACTGGTACTTATACCTTTACAAAACCTTGCTCTATCAAGGCTCAACCAAGTGTTGCTAGTCCAGAGTTAGCCTACTATGATAAAGGCATGTCCGTTCGTTATGACAAAGTCCTTACAGCTGATGGCCACACCTGGTTGTCTTATGTAACCTATAGCGGTGCAAGACGCTATGTGGACATTGCTTAAGAGTTGTAACATCACTCTCTTTTGAGGGTGGTGTTTTTTTAGTTTCAAGAGTTGAATCAATATATTGTTCAATATGCTTTAGAAACATTTGCTGTAAATTAGCGAAAGTTGTAGAATCAAGATGAAAGTATGGGATTCGTTCTATAAGTAGCTAATTCATCAAGTTATTGAAAGGAAATGTTATAAAACGGAGGTATTGAGCATGTTAGATATTTTTGTTTTAGAAGAAGATTATTTTCAACAAGCTCGTCTTGAGGATGCCATCCACAAGTCTAAACAAATATATATTTTAAGAATTGGGAAGGTTGATTTATACGATAAACCCAATCAATTATTAGAGCGTATTACGGAAAGGGGCTCGCATTTACTCTTTTTTCTAGATATTGGATTTGATAGTAATATCGAAGGGGGAATAATGGAAAAGTGTTATACGGCCGTGACAGAATTTTCCATATCATCAAGGAGTAAGAAAAATCTTTTTGTTTCTAGTATACTGACCCCCAAAAGTTAGAAATTTAAATAGTTTATTTAGGACGAAGTTTTTAGTAATGATAAATTGGAAGAATAAGTGCAACACTTACTTGAACTCATCCTCTAGAGCTTCACAAGCAGTTCTATAAGCTAAACATTCTTCTAAGTTGCTTTTGAGATATTAGAAATTGTGGCAGGACTATAGTGATAACCATACATTCGATCGATGATATCAACAATTTTTCGAGTTGTTACACCGGTTTGATAGAGTTTGATAACCAACTCTTCCCAGTTGTCATCTCGATGTCCATAAGTGGGGAGGAAAGCTGGACTAAAGTTCTCATTACGATCTCTTGGAATGGTTAACTGAACAGTCCCATATTTGGTTTCGAATTTCCGTGAATAGGTTCTGTTACGACTATTGCCGGTAAGATAACCAGCTTTATTGTATGGCTCATACCCAAAAAAGGCTGATAACTCTGCTTGAAGCAGATCATTCATAGCTGTCTCAAGAGAAGAACGGAAAAATTCATCAATATCTTGCTTTGGGGTTAGGAAGTTAAGTAAAATCTGTTGGTAAACTGAGCCATAGGAATAATTCTCTTTCTAGTAATGTTTTGCAACTCTTCTGTAACGAATTTATTCCTTTTTGTGTTTACACAACTTATTTTACACTACCTTTCTAAAGTGATAAAATAGATATAATAATTAATCAAGGAAGATGAAATTGGGAATTTTACTAGCTTCAAGATTGAAGGAAAGACGAAAAGCACTAAAATTGTCTCAAAAGGAACTTGCTGAGGGGGTTTGCAAACAAGGACAAATTAGTCGTATAGAGAATGGTGAGTATACTCCAGGATCAGAATTGTTATATGCGCTTTCGAGAAAACTCAGAGTAAGTATGGATTATTTTTTTGATGAACAAGTTCAAGATGAGAAAAACGAGCTCGAAAATTTTAGATTAGTAGCTGAAAACTTTATTTCACAAAGAGACTATTCTTCGTTAAAGTACCTATATAATTTAGAAAGCAAATCATCAAGTCATTTATCTTTATCAGATAAGATGTATTTAGAGTGGATTCAAACTCTTGTTTTATTTTACTGTGATGATAATAAGTTTGAAGCTGTAAGTAAGCTAGAAAAGCTATTAAAAGAAAGAAATATATCGGAAATAAATTATCTTAGGTTTTCAAATACATTATTTAACTTTTACTATGATATTGATAATTTAAATCAATTCAATGAGATACGAGATAATCTAGAGAAGCGTGTAAATAACTTAATAATACATACAATTGAAGAGTTGGAGTTGTCTATAAAGTTTAATTACAATATCAGTCGTTATCTTTGGTTGCAAAATAATGTTGAAGATGCTCTAAATAAAATAAGTGAAACAATTCGGATTTGTAAAAGATATAGATCAAATTATCTTTTGGCAGACTTGTATTTATTGCTTGGAAATGCTAGTGCAAGCTTTGGTAATATAGACGAAGTCAGAGATTACTATACTAAGGCTAAATTTCTTTATAACCTAGATGGTAACCAAGAGATGTCTCTAAAAGTAGAACATTATTTAGCAGAAAAGTTAATGTCAAACTAACTGTTTAGTTTGACATTTTGAGACTTGTTTTTCTTTAACAGTTAGAATGAGGTATTCTAACTGTTTTTTATTAGTTTTAATTATCTAACTAAACATTAAGATGTATTTAAAAAATATGAAGACAAAGCAATAAGTAAATCAATAAATTAATATACACTTTATTCATTATATTCAAAAAAATACAAAAATATCATTGAATTATATATAATAAAGTGATATTATTTTTGTGAGGGAGGAAAGGAGAGTAAATGAAAAAATATAAAAAGATAGCATCGTTGAGTATATTGTTATTGTTACTATTTTCAGTTTTTAATTTAAATACAATAAACCATGAAAATCATTTATTTAACGTAGTTGATCCAGGGGCAGCGAATGGGGTTTCTAAGTATTATTGATTAAAGATTGATATAAAGGAGAGAAAATGAGTAAACAGTTAGAATTGTTGATTAGTGAATTGCAGGGTAATATGGAGACAGTTGGTGAGTATTTTGATACTCCAGAACTTGTACTAGATAAGTTTGGAATTACAGGAGAAGAGAGAGAGGCGATTTTAATACGTAATCTTGATGAGCTTGATGATTATGCCCTTTCTATTCAAAATGGCTTACAGTTCCCTTCAGGTGCTCATAGCAGTACTTGTCATATTGTTACACCTGATTTAGAATCAGCTTAAAAAGAAAGCCAGCCTATATAACCAGGGCTGGTTTTTGAGGTTTATTAATGACTACAAAGAAAAATTATAATATTGAACGGAATATATCACCTCATTTGTATCAAATGCTGGATGAGTTTTTGGTAAATTACAAGAGTGTTGGACTGTCGGATTTTAACACGTATTTATTCTATAATTTCATAATATCTTCTTATAAAGTTCCTCGTGAAAACAGATATAGTATCAAGATGTTAGCCGAAGAATTAAAAAGAAGGAATATAAAAACTTCGTTGATTATTAATATATATTATCATTCCTTAAATAGTATTGCTTTATCAGATGGATTGGACATTTATGGAGATGGTTTTTTAGTATGAATCAAACAAACTATTCAGCTTATTTAAAATATGAAAATGAGCAGGAAAGAAAATATCAAGAGACCTTAAAAGAATTTGGATTGCTAAAACATTCTTCAGATAATCCATGGATATACTCAGTTTCTCCGAATATTGAAGTTAAAAGAGGATTTAAAATTCATTTGAGTGCGACTATAGTAAATGCAACCGCTATAGCAGAAAGTTTTTTTAAATTTATCAAAACGAATAATTTTGATATTAATTTTAAAATTCTCTCTAGTTTGAAAGAACTTACATTGCAAAATGCTGGTATCTATGGATATTCTCAGGTTGGTAAGTTTATTACGATTTATCCTAATTCTGATGATGAGTTAAATAGGTTGTTGGTTGAGTTAGAGATGTTATTTAAAGGTGTTAAAGGTATTCCTATACCATCGGATTTTAAATTTCAACTAAGCGATGTAGTGTATTATAGATATGGTGAATTTATTAAAGATCCTTCATATAGAGATATGAGAAACAAGACAATCCCTGCAGATGTGAAAGTTCCTATATCAGATTATTATATTGATAGATATGATAATATTCCTTCTGAATATTTAATTTTAAAAGTATTAATCCGAAATGCCAAAGGTGGCGTTTATAAGGTCTTTAATATTCATTCAAAGCAGGTTGTTATACTTAAGGAGTCAAAGAATTTATCAATGATTGATTTCACAAATAGAGACTCAGTCAATCGCATGATTATGGAAAAAGAAATCTTGGTTAAACTAAAGAATGAGAAATTTAGTCCGAGGTTTATACGAGAGTTTTATGTAAAAGATTCATATTTTATTGAAATTGATTATATTGATGGAAAAAGTTTGAAAGATTATAATTTCATACGGGAGGATTTCAATTGGTTTGAATCTCTAATTGATATTTTTGAAATTCTAAACATAAAATATAATATTACTTATAGAGATATATCATTTGATAATATTATTATAGATGATAATAACAAAATTTCAATTATAGATTTTGAACATTCAATTAATAAATCAACATATGTACTTAAAGACAAGATATCGTTGTTTGGAACACCAGGATTTTATGAAACAAATTTGAATATATCTGGGAGTCAACCGGAAGATGTGACAGGTTTGGTATACTTATTATACTGGAGTCAATTTCCAAAGAGATTTAAAGAATTCATGAAATTAGATTATAAAGACGCTATCCGATACACAATAGAATTTGAAAAGAGTAGATTAGATTGTGTCAATACAGATAATATGTTTTTTGGAATTTTTAAAAAATCATTTAAGCATGAATACAATAGTTTTTCTGAATTACGAGAGGATTTTATTTCAGTAATAAGTAATATAGGAGAGATTTAATGACTTGGTTCTTAAAAGTTGATGATGTAACAGTCAAGTATGAAGACTTTGTAGCTTTAGATTCAGTTTCAATTGAAATTTCTAAAGGGGATTTTATTGGTTTACTAGGGTCAAATGGTGCAGGAAAGTCAACATTTATTAATACGATTGTTGGCTTACAACCTATGTATAGAGGAAGCGTGGAATATAATGAGACGGAGTTGAGTAATAAGCAACAACCATTTTCAAACATTGGGTTTAATCCTCAGACTGCTGTCATGGATTTTTATACTACTGTAAAAGATAATGTTATATTGGGTTTGAATCTAGCTGGAATATTTGGTAGTAAAGCAGATGAACTGTGTATGCAAGCTTTGGATGTTTTAAATCTTTCAGATAAAAAAGATAAATTGGTTGATTCCTTATCAGGGGGACAGTTACAACGTGTTCAGCTTGCCAGAGCTATTGCACATAAACCAGATTTTTACATTTTGGATGAGCCGACAGTAGGTTTAGATACAGAATCTTCAGATCGCTTTTTATCATATTTAAAGGATGAATCGAATAAGGGGAAAACCATTATTATATCTTCCCATGATATTAACTTGATTGAAAGATTTTGTGAAAAAATCCTATTTTTAAAAAATAAACAAATTTCATATTGGGGAACTCTAGAAGATTTTGTTAATAGAACGAATCGTAAAGTTGTATTCTCATTGGATCATCCTCTAACTAATGAACAGTCAGAGTTTCTTACTTCTTATAAAGAGAATGTCGTAATTTACAATGACACCGAATGTATGATTAGTGTTGATAAAGATGATAATGTTATAGCTGTAATAAATGATTTAGGTGAAGTTTTAAGTATTAAGGGCATTTCTATCGAGAGAGAGTACCTACGAGATCGTTATCTAGAAGTTGTGAGGGATTCAAATGAAAGCAAGTGAACTTAGACACGAGTCAGATTTAGGCATTAGAGGAATTGAGATTATAGCAAAGAATGAATTAGTAGCTTTTTTTAGAAGTAAGGGGCTACTACTTTCTCAATTATTACAACCTATTTTGTATGTTGTTTTTATTGTAATAGGATTAAATTCAGCGATTAGTAAGGTAAATTATGATAATATCATTACATCCTATACAGAGTATGCAATAACTGGAATTATCGGCTTATTGATTATTGGTCAGATGACTCAAGTTATTTACAGGGTGACTATAGATAAAAAATATGGGTTACTGTCTTTAAAATTATGTAGTGGTGTAAAACCTATTTATTACATTTTAGGGATGAGTGTATATTCTTTATTAGGGTTATTAGTTCAAGAATTTATTATTTACTTAGTTTCAAGTATGTTCGGTGTAGCAATACCATTATATAACTACTTTTTGATAATTCTATTGTCAATAGTCTCATTATTCTTTTGGAATGGTATAGCAATTTTAATTACTATGTTTATTAATGATTATAGGAGAAGAGACATTGTTATCAGATTCTTTCTAACTCCCCTAGGATTTACAGCACCAGTCTTTTATATTTTTGACTCGTCCCCTATGGTAATCAAATGGTTTGCTTTAATTAATCCATTGACTTATCAGTTAGATATTATGAGAAAAGTATATTTTGGTATTGCTGAATTAAAGGATATTGCCATTTTAGTGATAGCTACTCTTATTTCGCTAGTCGTGACCTCTTTGGTTATTCCTAAAATCAACCTTATTTTGCTTGAACGTTAATTTCAAGACGCCACAAGAAAAATATCAGAGGTAAGAACAAGTTGATGATGCTCTTGTATATTGAATAAAAGAATATGAAAATACCTTTAGGTGCTATCTGATATTATGAGCTTATGGCTCTTTATGTGACTACCTGTTCGATGAATACTTGATTCGTTTTAATACAATAGTGCACTCTATACCTAGAGTATATATTTTTAGATAAAATGACAATACTGCAATATTGCCACGGATAATCTACGGTGATAATATTGCAGTATCTATAACCAAGTAGAGACTAATGAAATCTGTTTATAAAGTTGTTAAAAAAGATATCCTAGTATATTCAATACTTACTATCTTATTGTCTATTGCAATGGTAAGTGAAGCCTATTTGATGCAACTAATCATTGACTCTATCAAACTTGGAGTGGGTCGCTATGTTGTTACATCTATTTTTGTAGTTGTGTTCTTGTTGATTCAAACACTTATCTACTATTTTCAACAATCACTAACAGCAATCATTAGTAAGAAGTCTGCGTATGCTTATAGAAATGTTATTTTCCAAGGTATTCAGAAAACACCTTTAGAGTTACTCACAGGAAATAAAAATGACAAACTTCTAGCCTCATTAACTACTCAAATAGATCAAATTGAATTTAATTATTTTTATTCCATATACTGGGGTGGCTACTTAATCTGCCAATTAATTATTGCCATAATTGTTTCTCTCTACCTTAATCCTTTATTAGCAGCTTTAACTCTGCTTTTAAGCTTACCAAATCTTTTTGTAGCTGTACTCTTTAAAAATCCTTTAGAAAAGAAACAAGAAGAGTTAATTGAAACTACTAATACTTCAGTATCAGCTATTCAGGATCTTATCGAAGGTATACCTGATTGGAAAATTGCAAACAAGAGTTTCGACATTAATAGAGTCTTTGATATTCAAACTTTAAAGTTACTTAAACACCAAACAAATGTTGAAAAATCTCAATATGTTGTTGTCAGTTTAAATCAGCTGTTTTCAAATGTTCTTTATTTTGGTAGTTGGATTATTGGGGGACTATTAATCATAAATAGTCAACTGACATTAGGGAGTTTAATAGCATTCTCACAATTATTAGTCAGGATTTCTTACCCAATATATGCTTCTTCTGATTTGTTAGCTAAATTCATTAGCGGTAAGAAAACTATAGAGACTCTTTCTAGTGAATTTCAAGTAGTAGATGAAAATCTTAATACTCTGGAACATATTGAAGTTATTTCATTTGATAATTTTCGTTTTAAAAATAATTCGGAAGCTATACCCTTTAATGGGCAGTTCTATAAGAATAAGAAGTATCTATTAAAGGGGAAGAGTGGAACAGGTAAAACCACGCTATTAAAAGCAATCCTACGAGAGTATAACGATTATACAGGAACAGTTAAAATTAATGGTATTGATGTTAAAAGTATCAAAGAAAGTAGTATCTTTGATAATGTAGCTTATGTACCCCAACACCCCCATATGTTTAATGCAAAACTTCGTGATAATCTTACTCTATTTTCTCAGGATGTTTCAGAAGAGGAACTGTTTGAGACATTGAAATTTGTAGAATTATCTAAGTGGGCTAATAGAGAGTCTTTAGAGTTAATGCTTTCAAATGATGCCATAAAACTTTCAGGTGGAGAAGCAAAGAGAGTTGCTTTGGCAAGAGCTTTATTAATGAAGACAGATATCTTATTTTTAGACGAATTTTCTTCTGGTATTGACCTTGAAACCTTATCAAAAATAGAGAATCGACTTTTACAAACGAGTAAATTAATTATCTACATCACACATGTAGACACAGATAGAATTAACCAACAATTTGATGAAATAATAGATTTGAATGAGTTTATAGACTTATAAAACGATGACACACTCAAAAACTCAACTTGACATGTTCTATGACACTATTAGCCAGTCTAGCCGTGGTCGTAGTCGCATGGTTGAAGAAAACTATAAGCATTGTATATGGCACCCCAAAAGTTAGAGAGAAAAAATCTAACTTCTGGGGTGTTTTTATTATGAAATTAACTTTTGAAGATAAAATACAAATCTGTAAATTACTGAAACAAGGATGCACTTTCGTATGGAATAAAAATCGTTTAGTAGATCACAATAATAAATAAAGAAAGCTAAAAGACTTATCTCTATCTTGAATAGAGATAAGTCTTTTACTTAAATTCTATTTTAACCTAAAGTAGTTGTTCAGTTCAAAAAGGTTCTTCTATTTTGTTTCAGTCATAATAGTATTGATAGCTGTGATTAATTTCTTTTGTTTATACGCAGGCAACGCTTTTAAATTATCAATAAGTTTTACCAAATCGCTATCTTCTTCTTTTAGTGTGACATCAAAGAAAGTCGGGATATCCACATCTAAAGCTTTCATAATCTTTTCAAGAGTTTTGATTTTAATATTGGGTTCTAGATTTTCAATTTTATAAACGTAATTTGTCCCTAATTCAGCTTTTTCTTCAAGCATTTCTTGAGTCATTCCCTCTTTTATTCGTAAGACTCTAATCCGTTTACTGATATATTCTTGTAGATTTGACATAAACCACCTCGCAGGTTAATTTTACAACCATAAAAGGTTGGTTATAACACCTTAAAAGGTTAAAAACAACTTTACAAGGTTGTTTTTAAGTTATATAATGTAAACATTACAATATAGGAATTGTATAATTTATTGAAAATAAAAGGAGTTTTAGCGTTAATGGAAAAGAAAGAGGCTATTAAGGCATTGGCTAGCGTCTCGACGGTGATTGCAGCGACAGGATTAACGTCTGTAGCGAATGCTAATCAACAAGAAGCCCCAAAAACAGAAGTTGATGCCCTAAGTTCTAAAGTGACTGTTCAAGCTCTTAAAGAAGCTGAGAACAAGCAAAGTGTAGCGGTACAAGCAGTAAACGCTCAACAAGATGTAGTTAAGCAAGCCATCACTGAAGAAGAAAAAGCTGAAAAAAACGAAGCTATGACTAAGGAAGCTCTTGATGAAGCTCAGATTATCAAAGACAAGGCCACTCCTGCTGAAATTGATAAAACTAAACAAAATATTAGTGAGACAGAATCAGCAATCGAAAATCAAGATGTTCAACTTCAGAATGCTCAAGCTGAGACTGCTAAAGCTCAAGATAAAGTTAACAAACAAACTGAAATTGTTAACAGTAATCAAACAGAGATTACTACTCAAGAAACTGATGTAGCAAATGCTAAAACCAATGTAGAAATTGCTCAAAAAAATCTTGATGGTACAGGAGCTAAGGAAATCATCTCAGAACGAGATCATGCTCAAACTGATTTTGTAACTAAAAAGGATGCTGAAGCTAATGCCAAAAGCAAGCTAGAAGAAGCACAGAAAGCTGATGCTGATAAAAAAGCTAAACTTGAAGAAGCTGAAAAATATGAAAAACTTCAAGCTAAAGCTGTTGAAGATACTGCTAAAACCTTGAGCGATGCTGAAGCTAAGGCTAAGCAGACTAAAGAGCAACTCAATAATGCTAATATTGCTGTAACTAATGCTCAAACAGCACTTGATGGTACAGGAGCTAAAGAAATCATCTCAGAGCGAGACATTGCTCAAACTGATTTGGCAACGAAAAAAGATGCCGAAGCAGAGGCTGAAAGAAAGTTGAAAGAAGCTCAAAAAACTGATGCTGATAAAAAATCTAAAATCCAAGCATTGACAGAAACTTTGACAGCTCAACAAAATGTAGCTTCGAGAACTTCAACAGAATTGACAGCTGCTATAGCTGTTGCGGCTGATGCTAAGTCTAAAAAAGAAGAAGCAGACAAAGCTGTAAAACGTTTGGAAGATAAACTAACTAGTCTAGAAAATCTTAGCTCTATTGAAATTCCAGAAGAAGTTGCAAGTGCATATCGAAGCTTCTATGAAGATAAATCAGAAGCAAACAAAGATAAGCTCTTCGATGCTGTTCAAACTTGGTGGGATAACCGTGATTATAGCAAAGAAAACAACTATCCTGCTGACGATACTGTAATCAACGATCTTAGCAATTTAACAAAAGAACAAATTGCTAACCTATCACTTTATCAAGCAGGCTTGATTCAACAAGTGCGAAAAACTATCTGGGGTGATTCTGAAGTCCTTGTAACAGAAGATGTTGTTACGGCAATGAAGAATATCACAACTGCTTATTCGAACATGTCAAATCCTGATGGCGACCACCTTTTTAGTGCTCTAACTAATGATGGAACCGATACTACGCATTGGAAGGCAGAAAATCTCGGTTATATCAAAGCTAAACCAACTACAATGTCAGTTTTGTATAAAGGTATTTATAAATCTATTATCAATACTTTTGGTAGTGACTACAATCAGAATTATGCACATGTTATTACAACAGTTGGAGGAAAACCTGACTATAAAAACGGTAAGGTTGTTCCAAATTATATTGGTGCTGCAACAAGCGTAACACCAGAAGGTCTTGGATTGATGCATGAAATTCATTTCAATCATATTTCATCAGATACTGATAAAATATTAGCCAATCCATTTGACTCTTCAGTTGTAAAAACGCAACTAACTGACGCTAAAGCTGTTCAAACTTCTGCGGATAATGCTAACAAAACAGCTCAGAAAGATTTGACCACAGCATTGGCAGCAAATAAGGCAGCTCAGGATGCTCTATCTAACACAACAAAAACTTTAAACGCACTCAAAGCAATTGCTGACCTCACACCTGATGCCAAAGCTAAGTTGGATGAGGCAATCGAAGCACGTAAGAACGCTGAAACTCGTTTGAACAACGCTCAAAAAGCAGTTGACAATCTTAACGCTGATGTTGCTACAAAAACTAAAGCTCTTGACAATGCGAAAGTAGCACAAGAAAAAGCCAACAATGCAAACAAAGTCGCTAATGAAGAATTGAATTCTGCGCAGGCTAAAAATAAACTTGCTAATGAAGTACTCTCAGGAACTCGCAATAAAATTGCTTCACTCAAAGTAACTGCAGACCTCACAACTGATGCTAAAGTAAAATTGGCTGAAGCGACTTCGGCGCGTGAATTAGCTGAGTTAAGATTAGTCAATGCTCAAAAAGCAGTTAATAATCTTAACTCAGATGTTGAAACTAAGACTAAGGCCCTTGCAGATGCTAAAGCAACACTTCAAAATGAAGAAGCTAAGTTGGATGACCTTAAAGCTCAAAAAACTAAAGACGAAAAAGAACTTGCTTCTCTTCAAGAAACAGTGAACGCTTTGAAAGCGAATGAAGTTAAAATCAAAGACGAGATTAAATCTCTTCAAACTAAACTTCAAGAAACAAAAGATTATCTTAGCAAACTAGAAAATGCTGATAGTAATTTAGAAAAAGCTAAAGTTGCTTACAAACTAGCAGTAGAAAAACATAAAGAAGCTAAATCAATTCTTGATAAAGAAACTGAAAAACTTAAACAGTTGCTTATCAATAAACGTGATGCAGTAGCTCAATATGAAGCTGTAAAAGAAGTTTATACACAAGCTCAAGTAAAAGCTCAATATGAAGCTATTGTTCAAAAAGGTGGAACTCCTGTTGCTATCCTTGATGAAAATGGCCAAATAGTAGGTTATAACTCTTCATTTTCCCGAGATGTCAGAACTGCTGTTCGCACTATTACCGATAATGTCGTTTCGAAACATGGCGTACCAATCTATCAAGCATCATTACCTGAAACAGGAGAAGGTGAGACAGCGGTTTATACAATCTCAGGAATTACGTTTCTTGCTCTAGCAGGAGTGATGAGAAAGAAGAAGTTATAAATTACAGTTTCTAAATTACTTTACTGAGTGAGAAGTTATGGCATAACTAAAGATTCACTGCCTTAATTCAATCATAATTACTTCCATAATCTAGAGACTCTAGAGAAGTTGAGAACTAAAAAATAAGTTTTATTAATCATAAATAGGAGAATATAAAATGAAAAAAGTATTAATTATTGTTTCTGTTGTTGTAATCGCACTAGCAGGTATTGGTGTAGGAGCATATTTCTTAACCCGTGAAAAGTCTCCGGAACAGCAGGTCGTCGGGACTTGGTACGACGGTGAAAATGATGTAAAGATTGAGTTGAAATCAAATAAGAGCCTGAAAATTACAAAAGAAAGCGGTGAATCTAGAACAGGTACTTGGCGCATTGCAGGTGATAAAATTAAGTTTACAGCAACAAGTGGTCCAAAAGCTGAAGGTGAACTTTCAACAGGAAAGATTGAATCTATTTTCTTTGAATTCACTAATACCAATGTGAGTTATGCACTTCACGATGCCACCTATGAAAAACAATAAATAGTTACAGGACTCTCATGAAGATTCATCGTACTCTTCAACGGAGTCCTATTTTGCTGAAATAGTTTTTGCATATAGAATCTTCCAATTAATATTGACTTATTGAAAGATTTACTAACTATTGCTACCCTATATTTTAGTTTGATCAACGTTAAGTTGTAGAAAATTTGCTAATGAGTAGTGGTGGGTAATCAAATCAAAACATTTAGCGGAAATAAAAATATTGAAAGAACAGGAGAATTTAATATGAAAAAATGGATACTGATATCGCTTTTAAGCCTGAGTACTTTGACCTTGGTTGCATGTGGCTCTAATCAAATGAAGCAGGTAACACAGCAATCATCTCCGTCTAGTAAGCAAGAATTAAAGAAGAATAGACAGGAATCATTTCAAACGGTCTTAGATCGTTATAAATCTTATCAGCAAGCAATAAATAGTGGTGATGATAGTCGTTTAACTGAAGCCTTAAAACAGGTCGAAGCTACATCTGAAGAATATATGCTCATTGATAATTTAGGGCATTCGGGAACGTCAGTTGATTTTCAATATGCGTTTGTAGACTTAGATAAAGATGGACAGGACGAGTTATTAATCGGTAAACAAGATTATATTTCTGCAATCTATTATCTAAAAAATAGTCAACCTACTTTGTTACATGTAGCTTATGCAGCCTCTGTTGGTGGGGCACGTTCATCTCTTACTGCTTATGAAAACGGTCAGGTGGTATTTGCTGCCTGGCAGTCATCGAATCCGGAAGTAAACCTAGCTTTATACAAAGTTGAAGCTAGTTTCCCAAATAAGCAAAAAGAAACTACGATACAAATGAATGATAAGAAGAAAATCGAAGAAGAACTAGGTATTTCGTCTACGGCTTTGAATCTCAAAAACTTAAAGTGGGAATCAATTGATAAAGGTTCAACGACTTCCTCAAAAGAAAGTGATATGAAATCTTCTAGTCAGAGTGAGGATATTAAGTCAGAAACTGGTTTTCAGGTTCGTGTGCAAATATCGGATTTGGAAATACGCAAAGAACCTAGTGCTAAGTCTCAGTCTCTGGGCAAGATATCTCAAGGTATTCACACTATTTCGGAAACAACAAGTGCAGAAGGTTACACTTGGGGGAAGTTACAATCTGGTCAAGGATGGATTGCTCTTGATTATACGGAACGAATAGAAGGTGAGAAACAAACTCAATCGGAATCTAGTGGTATGAACATTCAAGAAATTCAAACAGGTAATTTTTCAAGTGTTAAAGGATCTTGGAGAAATGCACAAGGTAATAGTATTACTTTCGATGCCAATGGCTTGACCCAAGTGAATGGTAATCCTGCGGGTGATGTAGTTTTTGATAAGTTCGCCGTCCAAGGAGAAAACCTCACAGCCGTTACAAAAACATCAGAAGGTATTAGTGAGACACCAATTGTATTTACTCCGTCGGGACAAGATGGAAGAGAGTCAATTTTTTGGAGTAAAAATCATGTCAGTGATGGTACGGATGTTTATTATCGAGAGTAGAAGAATAGGCGTTTTATAGAATCACAAAAAGAGTCGCTTTTCATTAGCGGCTCTTTTAAAATACTTCAAAAGTTAGGTTATTTCTGTATAATCTTTGAGCTGTGGTTCTTTATTAAAAAATAATTTTGTTTTTTTTAATTCAACTTTTCTGACATACTAAATAGTTACAAAAGTAGAGAGGCAAAAATATATATAATTACTAAAAGTAAAGTTACTTACGATTTTTGGGCTCACCGCTTACAGATATAACAAAAACTTAAAATATAAAAGAGCTAAGTGAACTTATATTTAAGAAAAAAACTACGATTATTTTTGAGAAGTAAAAAATAATTTTGATTTTTTTAAAATTCAACTTTTCTGACATACTAAAATTGTAAACAAGGAGGTTAACTATATGATAAATGTTCTTTTTTAGAGATTAGGCTAGGCTATGAACTTGACCAATTTGATACGGAATAGTTCTATTAAATATTAAGTTAAATTAAGAAAGGTGTAAAAAATGAAAACTGTAAAAAAATATATTAATAAACAAATCATGACAATAGTGGGTGATCTGATTGAGAAAAGAGAAGAGATGGATATTGTTATCAACTTCAATGCTTACGAAGATGACTTCTATGTAGATTTATCTCGAGATAACCAAGAACTAGAGTTCGCTTTTGTCGATGATACATTGAGAATTGTAGTTTATCACTCTTGCCATTGTAAAAAAACGTTTGAGATTAGAGAGATGGATGAGATTTTAAATTTGAATTATGCACTTGATATGTTGCTTAAATCATTCTTGTTTAATGAATGGTATGATCTTGTAGCGGATTTAGCGAATCATACGCTCTGGGGAATGGTAGAAAAGTACAAAAAAGACAAGGTGAACGATATTTGATATAATAAAACAGATAATTAAGTAAAAATGAAATAATAGACTATTTAATATAATGGGAAAATAATTTTTACTGTTGCATATTTTAAAGTAAGAGATGGAAGGATTAATAATATGAGAACTCCCCCAAAATATACTAAGTTGGTAAATGACAAAAAAATTACGAATGAGATGATTGCAGGATGTATATATTCTGTAAACAAGCGAGCTAAAAATTATCGTGATAAAATAAGAAAATTTAAACACGATCGCTACAATCCGTATACAGAAAGAAACATTGAAAATGCTGAAGGTGAGATGGAAAAATACTATACGATGAAAGAAGAATTGTTAACAGTGTTTGAACCATCACTAATCCATCAACAATATGTAGGGGAAGAGAAAAAACGAGTATTTAGTACTGAAAAAGACTATGATAAATTATTGCAAGAAAAAAGTAATGATATCATTTGGAAAAGTGGTTACTCTGTTAAGGATTCTGAGGATTCTGAGGAGTCTATAGAAGTAGAATTTTTTGATTATAAGTTGGGTAGAAAAAAATATCTATATTTTTTATTTTATGAAATTGGGGAGTATAGTTTCCATTTACCAATTTCGGAGCAAAAGGCTAAAAAGTATACTAACTTACAAATTAAAGAAATTGACAAAGATTTTAAGACTCATGGTGCTAATATTGAAGGATTACTTTCAACACAATTTGTAAATAAAGTCCTGAGTTTACTACAAAGTGGTGACTATACAATTGTGGAATAAGACAAAGATAATATAATAAAATAAACATACTGAGAAAAAGTTATTGACCGCATAAAGTTAGATAAATAAATTAAGTAAAGGATTTAGTTTTGACTGAAAATTACTAATTCCTTTTAGTTTTGCCTTAATTCGTTTGCTGTTGTATTTGCTAGAGAGGAAGATTGTATAATTAATGAGTAGATTTAATAATCAAAGACTTAAACACTTAATACTTTATTTTATTGAGATATTCATCATCTCATCTTTTATTACTATGTTATTAGAGAAGAGTTCTCCGTCAACTAATTACAATGAAATAATAGAAAAATTTTTTCTTTCATATGGAGCATATCAACTATTGATTTATACTTCATTATCAATTATTGATGATATATCTAAAGATAGTACCCTAATGCTTTTAAGTTTATTGAAATATTGCTTGCTTTATAAGGAAACAGGGAGTGAGCAACTAAAAGTATTAATTAATGAAAAAATCGATAATCAGCTTTCATCTAAAGTTATGAATAGTTTTAATACAGAAGCATTGTTAATGAATCTAAAGGAAAATATAGATTGTATTGATAAAGTATATCTACAAGCTGAACTAATAGTGGTTGAACATGATTTAGAATTGTATCAATTACAATGGAGACTATCAATTTTATTAAGACTATTGAAATAAGTAAATTTGCTATAAAAAATACTCCACCAGAATTTATTTCTGGTGGAGTATTTGGTGGGAAACCAAATATAATTAATCGATTTTTAGTTTAAAATTTTCTTCCAGATCGGAAGAGAATTTTTTTTAAAAATGTTGTTAAATCAAGATTTATGAGTGTAGTAATAAAAAAATATATATTAAACTACTGAAAAATATTTGACATCATGATTACTATTTTCAATCTCTGTTGGTAAATTAGCTAGTCTTTTAGAAATAATTTCATGAATATCCATAATTTTATTTTTTTTGAAACTTTTGATATTTTGATAGAGAATTGTACCTCTTTCTTCTTCAGTATAGTTATTAAAAACTAAGCACTTTGGTTTAGAATTATTTTTAGACAATTGACACCCCAAACCATATGTTTTACAAAAGTCAGTAGAATCTAGCATTAGTTTCAAAATTCGTAGACTTTGCCAAGTAATCATTTCTGATAAAAAGTAATTTTCCCCAAAGCCACGTGAATGTTTGAAACTGTGTTCAATTAGTCTTTTTTTGGTACGTGCTATGTTTGATGCTGAGACAAAATTTTGTTTCAGTTTTAGATAACAAAAAATTTCTTCATCAAGTGTCATTGGTTGAAAGCTATTCAAAGGGTCGTTGATTAATCTTGCAAAAAAAGTATTTGTAGCATTGTAGGGGTGTCTTTGTATAGTCCTAGCTTCTTCAAGTGCTTTTTGAGTCTTTTTAATAGATATATTTATTTGCTTAGTAAGATTTTCAATTCCTTTTTGAACCTTACCCTTAAAATAATTTATAATATCGGTTTCATCAATACTATTAATATTGGTAGAACTGAACAAATAGTTTATCTTTTGTTTATTTAATGTGATTTCGTATCTATAAACATCAATATCATGACATAGTTCTTCGGGAATTTGTTTATTTCTTTTAGCTTTTTTGATTTTATCGTAAAAGATATGTTTTTCATTTTTGTATTTCCCAGCTTTTAGAATTCCCTGATTTTCATCGTTTACGATAGTAATGTTAACATTATTTGATAAAGATCTTAAGAGTAAGGCGCGTGTTTGTATATGAATTTGACGATTTGTTGCGAATGTAAAAGCTAGTTCAAGTTCCCTGTATTCAATAGATCTAGGATAGATAGTAATTCCTGCATTACATTCAACAAAGTTAAGAAAATTGTGTAATTTCTCTTTGAACGAAGACAGTGAATTTGTTTCAAAATTAAGTCCTCCATGATTGATTTGAACATGACAAACCAAAGAATTATCGTACGGATTTAATATAATTTCTAGCGAACCAAAAGTTGAATTGTTAATTCGAATATATTCATATCGTGAATCAATATATTTTATAACAGTGAGTTTTTTATTATTATTTGAGAAAATTTGTAACTTGGTTCCGTCAAACTCTATTTTTCCTTTTATGGTAACTTCAACTCTATCTAATCCTAAGAAACCGGTCGTGTTGGAAAAACAATCATAGATATGTTGCTCATTATTAATGAGATCTTTTTCGTTATATTTTTTTGTCATAAAAGAATATTTTCCTTTCCTTTATGACATTATGTTGTTTTTTACACATATTTCTTTCAATTTTGAAAAGCTTAAAGCGATAATGAGTGACGTGTTAACTTTTTAAGTTGGTCAGAAAAAATAGTCTAAAACAAAATAAAAAAAGCATAATACAATAGAAGAAATTTTTCTTGATTTTGTGAACTACAAATAAAACTATTTTTCTTCTATATAATAGGTAAGATAAATAATAAAATAAGGAAGCGTTAACTTTTTAAGTTGGTCAGAAAAAATAGTCTAAAACAAAATAAAAAAAGCATAATACAATAGAAGAAATTTTTCTTGATTTTGTGAACTACAAATAAAACTATTTTTCTTCTATATAATAGGTAAGATAAATAATAAAATAAGGAAGCGTTAACTTTTTAAGTTGGTCAGAAAAAATAGTCTAAAACAAAATAAAAAAAGCATAATACAATAGAAGAAATTTTTCTTGATTTTGTGAACTACAAATAAAACTATTTTTCTTCTATATAATAGCTGAGATAAATAATAAATTAAGTAAAAGAGTCAAGAGAATAGTAGGTTTGCTGTTGCAATGAGAGTAAATTAAATAAAATAGAAATGAATTGATTTATAAGATTTAAAATAGAAAAGTTTCTTTTAATAATAAAGTAGGGAGTAACAAATGGAAAAAACTGTTACATATAAAGAATTAATGGAGCTTGGGTTTCCGGAGAAGACAGCTCGTAATATTATTCGTGATGCAAAACTTATTGCGGTGGAGAAGTTTAAAAAAGATAGAATTAATGATTCAAATAGTGTACAATTAATAAGATCGCCCTTTGATAATAAAAGATTAGGTATAGCTCCAAGGGGTATAGTGGAGAAGCTCCTTGGAGGGATTTCGCTTTCTGAAAACAAAAAAGAAAGTGAGAAAACAGATGGTATCTAAAACAAAAAAATATCCTTGCGTTTATATTGATAAAAAAGATAGAATTTATATTAGTATTGAGCTTGGAAAAGACCCAATTTCTGGGAAAAGGGTTCAGCACAAAGCGCGTAAAACTAAGGAAGGAAAACCTTTCGAAAGTCAAAAAGAAGCATATGATGAGGTTGTTCGTATTAAATACGAAAATGGAAGAAAGTTAACTCTCGAACATTACAATATTTCATTTGCAGACTATATGAAAGATATTTATTTACCTGCCTATAAACAAAAAGTTGACTTTTCTACCTATAAGACGGCGATGGCTCATCATAACCTTTTTGTAACTTCTTTTGGAAAAAAACAGCTAAAAGCTATTACCCCTCAAGAATGTGAGTTGTTTAGAATTCGTCTTATTAATGATTATTCTAAAAATTATGCAAAGAATTTGTGGTCACGTTTTAAAGCATGTCTTGGTTATGCAGAACGGTTGGGTTATATTTCCAAACATCCATGTTTAGGGTTAGATAATCCAAAAGGCAAACATCCAGTAACTGAGTTTTGGACATTTGAAGAGTTTAAAAAGGTGATGAGAACTTTTGATTGTTCGGAGTATGAGGATAGACATCGTTACACAACAATTTGGCTATATTATATGACAGGGGTGCGCGTGAGCGAAGGACTGGCACTGAAATGGAAAGATATTGATTTTGATAAAAAGCTTCTTAATGTCCATGCAACACTTGAAAAAGATGAAAATGGAAATTGGTATGCTAAGCAGCAGACAAAGACGGTTGCTGGATTGCGTAAAATTGATTTAGACGATGTAACTTTAGAAGTATTAACAAATTGGCGTGAAGTTCAAGTGCAAAATGGCGAAGATGATTATGTTTTATCTCGATTTGGTAAGCCCTTGTGTAAATCAACTATTTGTCGTATTATTAAGCGACAGGCTGAGATTGTAGATGTTCCAAAGATTACTGGTAAGGGCTTGCGTCATAGCCATGCATCTTATCTTCTTAATGTTCTTAAGATGGATCCACTGTATGTTTCACATAGACTTGGTCATGCTGATAAATCAACGACTTTAAATGTTTACAGTCATTGGTATCATAATGATGTAATCGGGATTTCTGACAAAATCACTCAGAATATTTTACAATCAAAAATTTTTTAGTATCCTGCCAAAAAAACTGCCAAAATGTAAATCAACTAAATAAACTAGATAATATCAGTAGTTAGCATAAGCCTGCTTCAGTTACTCTTAAATAATAAGGTAACGACTCAAGTCGCTTAATAAAGAAAACCAGGGCATAAGCTCTGGTTTTTTATTACGATAAGCGATTGATAGAAACTGATAAATTGATTTGGTTTCCTGCCAAAAATCCTGCCAAAAATTCTTTGGCAGTTTTTTGTTTTAATAAACTTTCGGGGGTAGACACTAGATTGTCTACCCTTTTTTTGCGTTTCGGAGGTAATTATGCAAAAGGAAGAACAGTCATCACGTCAAATCGTGAAGAGCCATATCATGACCATCATGGGAGTTGATAATCTAAAAGCAACTCAACTGGTAAATGAAATGGAACAAACAGGTTTAATCTGATTTGATGAATTCGGTTGCTATATGTATAAATTAAACAATTGTGTTACAATGAAACCATATAGAATTTTAAGTTTTCTCAAAAACTTTTTATAACTAAGAACACATAAGGAGGTAAAATGGTGAAGCATTCTAAAATAACAAAAGTTTTTCAGCTTTCGCTCGTCATCATATTTATTTTAGTCTTGTTAGGGCTCTTTGTTCCCCAGCAGTTTCAAAATATTAGTTTTTACTTAAAAAATCTCTTAACAACTAGTGTTGGCTGGTTTTACTTGTTATTGGTTACGGGGATTTTAATTTTTTGTGTCTTTTTAATTGTAAGTCCGATAGGGCAGATTCGCTTGGGTAATCCCACGAGTCGGCCAGAGCATTCGACGACGTCATGGATTGCCATGATGTTTTCTGCTGGAATGGGGATTGGTCTGGTCTTTTATGGGGCAGCAGAGCCTTTGAGTCACTTTGCTATCTCGACGCCCAATGCAGAAATAGGCAGTGCGGATGCTCTCGCAGATGCTTTTCGTTTTACTTTTTTTCACTGGGGATTTCATGCTTGGGCGGTCTATGCCCTGGTGGGATTGTCTTTGGCTTATTTTGGCTTTCGTAAACGGGAGAAATATCAGCTCTCAGTCGTCTTTAAGCCTCTTTTTGGAAAATATGCGGACGGACCAATAGCAACCATTATCGATACCATCACCATTATTGCGACAGTGATTGGGGTAGCGACAACGCTCGGCTTTGGTGCCTCACAAATCAATGGTGGTCTCTCCTATGTCTTTGGTATTCCTAATAATAGTCTTGTGCAAGTCATCATTATCATCATTGCGACAATTCTTTTTCTTATTTCTGCCTTATCAGGTTTAGGAAAGGGTGTTAAAATCCTATCTAATACAAACTTGATTTTAGCTATTGTCTTGCTTGCTGGAGTCATAGTTTTGGGGCCAACGGTTAAGATATTTGACACCATGACAGACTCTATCGGCCTTTATTTTCAAAACTTCTTCCGTATGAGTTTTCGGGCGGCGGCTTTTGATGAGACCAAGCGGGCTTGGATTAACCAATGGACCATTTTTTACTGGGCATGGTGGATTTCCTGGTCACCTTTTGTGGGCGTCTTTATTGCCCGTATCTCAAAAGGTCGGACTATTCGCGAATTTTTGACAGTAGTGCTTTTGGCACCAACAGTCCTTAGTTTTATCTGGTTTTCTGCTTTTGGTACCTTATCTACTTCACTACAAGATTCGGGGGTTAATTTGATACGTTTTGCCACAGAAGAAATTCTTTTTGCCTCTTTTAATGAATATCCTCTGGGAAGTGTCCTTTCACTCCTGGCAATTATTTTAGTTTTAACCTTCTTTGTGACCTCGGCGGATTCTGCCACCTATGTTTTGGCCATGTTGTCTGAAGATGGCAATCTAAATCCAAGTAATCGTAAAAAGGTGATTTGGGGTGTCATGCTGGCCTTGATTGCTATTGCACTCATGTTTTCTGGTGGATTGACAGCTTTACAAAACACGCTCATTATTGTCGCTTTTCCATTTTCTATAGTACTAGTGTTGATGATGTGGTCGCTTATGAAAGAGTTATATCACGAAAAAGAGCAAATGGGACTCGCCATTACACCAGACCGATATCCTGAGAAGAATCAACCGTTTAAATCTTATGAGGAAAATTAGGAGGATGGCATGGAGTTAAGAGTGCTTCGTTATTTTATTACTATTGCTGAGGAGGGGAGTATCTCCAAGGCAGCTGAGAAGCTGATGATTACTCAGCCGACACTCAGTCGTCAGTTAAAAGATTTGGAGCAGGAACTTGGTGAACCTCTTTTTATCCGTGAACATATCAAGTCGCTTAATAAAGAAAACCAGGGCATAAGCTCTGGTTTTTTCTATTGCTTTTAATATTTTCATTTGTTAGAATGTAGGTAATGTGCGTGCTTGTCACGCCCTTTTTCTGTGTCTTTTACGGCTTTAGTGATTGTAAATAACTATAAAAATCTTAAAGGCATGGTAAATGCTAAAAAGAAAAGGAGAAATTTATGGCTTATATTTGGTCTTATCTCAGACGTTATCCTAAGTGGCTAGCAATGAATTTCACGGCGGCCATTTTATTTGTTATTGCTAACTTGGGTTTGCCGACGGTTCTTGCCAGAATGATTGATGAGGGAATAAACCGTGGTGATGTTGATAAGCTTTACGCTTATGCTTGGGTCATGTTTGGTGTAGTTTTGACTGGGATTGTTGGTCGTATACTTCTGTCCTATGCGGTTGGTAAGTTGACCACTACTATGGTGCAAGTCATGCGTAATGACATTTATGCTAAGCTTCAGGAGTATTCCCACCACGAGTATGAGCAGATTGGGGTATCCTCTTTGGTGACTCGTATTACATCAGATGCTTTTGTGCTTATGCAATTTGCGGATCAGGTTCTTAAGCTAGGGGTTATCACTCCTTTGATGATGGTTTCCAGTGTCTTTTTGATTTTGACGACAAGTCCATCTTTGGCTTGGATTGTGGCCATCTCCTTGCCTTTCCTAGCCGTAGTAGTCTGGTATGTGGCGGTAAAAACGCGTCCGCTTTCTGAAAAGCAACAGGCAACTCTCGACAAGATTAACCAGTATGCTCGTGAAAATCTGACTGGACTTCGTGTCATCCGAGCTTTCGCTAGAGAAGATTTTCAAGAGAAGAAGTTCGCTTCTGAAAATGCTGTCTATGCGGATAATTCAAACAAACTTTTTAAATTGACTGGTTTGACCGAGCCACTTTTTGTGCAAATCATCATCGCTATGATTGTGGCAATTGTTTGGTTTGCTCTTGAGCCATTAGGTTCTGGGACTTTAGCAATCGGTGACTTGGTTGCTTTTATTGAGTACAGCTTCCATGCACTATTGTCCTTCCTTTTCCTAGCCAATCTCTTTACCATGTATCCTCGTACAGCGGTATCTAGTGAACGTCTGCAGGAAATTATGGACATGCCGATTTCTATCAATCCAAATGAAGATGGCGTGACAGAAACCGAGACTAAGGGATATTTGGAATTTGACAATGTGACCTTTGCCTATCCTGGTGAAACTGAAAGTCCTGTCCTACACAACATTTCTTTCAAGGCAAAACCTGGTGAAACCATTGCCTTTATCGGATCAACGGGTTCAGGAAAATCATCACTTGTACAGTTGATTCCACGCTTTTATGATGTAACACTTGGACGCATTCTTGTTGATGGTGTAGATGTCCGTGATTACAATCTTAAGGCTCTTCGTCGTAAGATTGGCTTTATTCCACAAAAAGCTCTACTCTTTACTGGAACTATCGGTGAAAATATCCGTTATGGTAAGGAAAATGCCAGTCATGAAGAATTGAATCAAGCTACTGATGTGGCTCAAGCCAAGGAATTTATCGAAAGTAAGGAAGAACGCTATGATTCTCACTTGGCTGAGGGTGGCAGCAACCTTTCTGGGGGACAGAAGCAGCGTTTGTCAATTGCACGTGCGGTGGTTAAACGTCCTGATCTTTATATCTTTGATGATTCCTTCTCTGCCTTGGACTACAAGACTGATGCGACCTTGCGCCGTCGTCTAAAAGAAGTGACTCAAGATGCGACAGTCCTGATTGTAGCCCAACGTGTGGGAACTATCATGGATGCTGATCAAATCATTGTTTTGGATGAAGGTGAAATCGTTGGTCGTGGCCGTCATGAAGAGCTTATGGAAAGCAATGACATTTACCGTGAAATTGCTAATTCACAATTGAATCAAAAGAGTCTTACGGAAGACTAGAAGGAGGTCAAAATGAAGAATAATAAAAAGAAAACAAATCATTCCTCAAGTTTTGGCCGTCTTTGGTCATACTTGCAGGCTTATCGTTTCCCACTTTACCTAGCCATTTTCCTGAAAATTGTTAGTGTCATCATGAGTGTCCTTGAACCCGTAGTCATTGGTTTAGCTATTACAGAGTTGACTAAAAATACGCTGGATATCATTAAGGGGGTAGAAGGCGCCCATATCAATGTATCCTATGTTGGTTTGGTTCTGGTTGTTTATCTCTTGCGTGGTCTTATTTATGAGTTGGCCGCCTACTATTCCAACTATTTCATGACCAATGCTGTGCAAGCAACGGTTCAAGATATGCGAAATGAGATGACTGAGAAAATCAATCGTACCTCAGTGTCATACTTTGATAAGCACCAGTTTGGTGACCTCTTGGGACGCTTTACCAGTGACGTCGAGACAGTATCTAATGCCTTGCAGCAGTCATTCTTGCAGGTTGTTAATGCCGTCTTTACTCTAGCCTTGGTTATTGGAACAGTACTTTACCTTAATCTTCAATTGGGAGCTATAGTTGTCATCACTATTCCGATTACATTCTTTGGTGCCCGCTATATCATGAGTAAGTCTCAGCCCTACTTTAAACAGCAGGCTGATGCTCTAGGTACTCTTAATGGTTTTGTTCAGGAAAATCTGACTGGCTTCAATGTGCTTAAGCTTTTTGGGCGTGAGGATAAATCCTTGGATGATTTTAAAGAAATCACGGAAGACCTTCAGAAGGTAGGCTTTAAGGCTAATTTCATTTCAGGACTTATGATGCCGGTTCTTAACGGTTTATCTGACTTGACCTATCTCATTGTTGCTGTTCTAGGTGGTTTGCAAGTCTTGGCTGGTCACTTGACGATTGGTAATATGCAGGCCTTTGTTCAGTACGTTTGGCAGATTAACCAACCTATTCAGAACTTGACTCAGTTGGCTGGGCAATTGCAGAGTGCTAAATCCTCTTTAGACCGTATTTTCCAACTCATGGATGAACCAGACGAGGCTAATGATGCTACTGAAGTGCTAGAGGGAGATTTGACTGGCCAAGTTAGCTTTAAGCATGTGGACTTCCAGTATGTGGCTGATAAACCTTTGATTCGTGACTTTAATCTTGAGGTTAATCCTGGTGAAATGGTGGCCATTGTCGGTCCTACCGGTGCCGGAAAATCAACGATTATCAACCTTCTCATGCGTTTCTATGATGTGACTGCCGGGTCTATCTCGGTTGACGGTCATGATATCCGTAACCTGTCTCGTCAGGATTATCGTAAGCAGTTTGGTATGGTGCTTCAGGATGCTTGGCTCTTTGAAGGAACTATCAAGGAAAATCTTCGCTTTGGTAATCTTGAGGCAACTGACGAAGAAATTGTTGAAGCCGCTAAGGCAGCCAATGTGGACCATTTTATCCGTACACTACCTGGTGGTTACAACATGGAAATGAACCAGGAATCAAGTAACATCTCACTAGGACAAAAGCAACTTTTGACCATTGCGCGTGCGCTTTTGGCTGATCCTAAAATCTTGATTTTGGACGAGGCAACCTCATCGGTTGATACCCGTCTGGAACTCCTGATTCAAAAAGCCATGAAGACCCTTATGCAAGGTCGAACAAGCTTTGTCATTGCCCACCGTCTGTCAACTATCCAAGAAGCAGACAAGATTTTGGTCCTTAAAGATGGTCAAATCATCGAACAAGGAAACCATGAATCCCTCCTTGCAGACAAAGGTTTCTATTACGACTTGTATAATAGCCAGTTTGCGGAGAAATAAACAAAAAATCCATCAGTTCATAACTGGTGGATTTTTTCTGAATGTGGAGATCAATAAAAGAGACTTCTCCTATAGGGAAAAGTTTCAAAATCAATATTATTTCTCAGCACGTCGTGTGACGAACATGGCATCTCCGAAACTGAAGAAGCGGTAGCGTTCTTGGACGGCGTGTTTGTAGGCATCGAGGACGAATTCACGACCAGCAAAGGCTGAAACCAACATCACCAAGGTTGATTTTGGAAGGTGGAAGTTGGTTGAGAAGGCATCTACGACTGTGAATTGGTAGCCTGGTTTGATAAAGATATTGGTCCAGCCTGAGTCGGCTTGGAGTTGACCATCGTATTTATTGCCGATGGTTTCCAGTGTTCGGATAGAGGTTGTTCCCACTGCAATGATGCGTCCTCCAGCGGCTTTGACACTATTGAGGGTATCGGCAGAGTCTTGGCTGAGGGTGTAAAATTCTGAGTGCATCTCATGTTCGTCGACATTATCGACAGAAACAGGTCGGAAGGTTCCCAGTCCAACGTGAAGGGTGAGGTAGACCAATTTTACGCCTTTAGCTTCAATCTTTTGAAGTAATTCAGGAGTGAAATGGAGGCCAGCTGTTGGAGCAGCGGCAGAGCCATTTTCCTTGGCATAGACTGTTTGGTAACGGTCGCGGTCTTCCAATTTTTCATGGATATAAGGTGGCAATGGCATCTCACCCAAGCTTTCCAAAACCTCAAGGAAGATACCGTCGTAGTTAAATTCTACGATTCGTCCACCGTGATCTAGTTCCTCAGTAACAGTGGCAGTCAAACGGCCATCACCAAAACTGACTTTAGCACCTACTTTAAGGCGTTTGGCTGGTTTGGCTAAAACTTCCCATTGATCCCCTTGGGTATTTTTCAAAAGGAGAAATTCCACATGGCCGTGGGTATCAGGCTTTTCACCATAGAGGCGGGCAGGAAGCACGCGCGTATTGTTCATGACCAAGGCATCGCCAGGGTTAAGCTGGTCAATGATGTGGTCGAAGTGGGTATCAGTCATTTCCTTGGTTACAGGATCAATGACCAAGAGTTTAGAGGCATCACGTTGTTCCAATGGGGTTTGGGCAATCAGTTCCTCTGGTAGTTCAAAATCAAAATCGTTTGTATTCATTTCTTTCCTCGTTTAAAAATTTTCAGCCTTTTTATTATAGCACGATATAGGATGACAGTCATTAAAGGAGTTGAGTGAAAGCGCTTGACAAAAAGGTTAAAAAAAGAGATAATAAAGAAAAATGGTATATACCAATATCGAGGTGAATAGAATGAAAAAGATTTTAGTTAAGAATCAAGTTGAGGGAGGACAAGTTGCCTTTGATCTTCTTAAAGAGAGCCTTGCAGCAGGTGCTCAAACCTTGGGCTTGGCGACAGGTAGTTCACCTATCGCTCTTTACCAAGAGATGGTTGAAAGCGACGTGGATTTTTCGGAGCTTTATAGTGTCAATTTGGATGAGTACGTCGGACTAGCACCAGACCATGAGCAGAGCTATCATGCCTTTATGAAGGCTCAACTCTTTGATGCCAAGCCATTTAAGGAGAGCTTCTTGCCTGACGGTATGGCTGAGGACTTGGAGCAGGCGGCTAAGGATTATGATGACGTCTTGGCACAACATGCCATTGATTTGCAAATCCTAGGAATCGGAAGTAATGGGCATATTGGCTTTAATGAGCCAGGTACACCTTTTGATAGTCAAACTCATGTGGTCGACTTGACGGACAGCACCATTGAAGCCAATAGCCGTTTCTTTGCCAGTCGTGACCAAGTCCCTACAAAGGCTATTTCAATGGGGATTGCTTCCATTATGGCTGCTAAGAAGATTATCTTGTTTGCCTATGGTGACAAGAAGGCAGATGCCATTTTCAAAATGGTCAAGGGTCCTGTGACGGAGGAAGTCCCAGCTAGTGTCTTGCAAAATCATCCAGATGTGACTCTTATCTTAGATGAGGCAGCCGCTGCGAAATTGTAATACTATCTTTTGAAAAACAATCTTACGAAACTCAGGTTGAGCCATTTGACACTCAGCCTTTTTCTTTTGTGAAAAGTCACTTCCAAGCAAATCAATTGCCTAGCCCTCTTTGATAGCGCTATAATAGTTAAGTTGACTTTGACTATCAAACAACAGATATAGATATTTCATAAAGAAAGAGGATATACAATGGCAAAACCTATTCGAGTATTGCTTTATTATAAATACCTTCCCATCGAAAACGCTGAGCAATTTGCGGCTGACCACTTGGCTTTCTGTAAGTCAATCGGTCTGAAAGGACGCATCTTGGTCGCCGACGAGGGAATCAATGGAACGGTTTCTGGTGGCTATGAAACTACTCAAAAATACATGGACTACGTTCACAGCCTTCCAGGGATGGAGGACCTTTGGTTCAAGATTGATGAGGAAGAAGAGCAAGCCTTCAAGAAGATGTTTGTGCGTTACAAGAAGGAAATCGTTCACCTTGGTTTAGAGGACGATAACTTTGACAGCGACATCAATCCGCTTGAAACAACAGGTGCCTACTTGTCACCAAAAGAGTTTAAAGACACCCTTCTAGATGAGGACACTGTTGTCCTCGATACACGTAACGACTATGAGTATGACCTTGGTCACTTCCGTGGAGCCATTCGTCCAGATATTCGCAACTTCCGTGAATTGCCACAATGGGTCCGCGACCATAAAGAAGAGTTCATGGACAAGCGCGTGGTTGTTTACTGTACTGGTGGTGTCCGCTGTGAGAAATTCTCAGGTTGGATGGTCCGTGAAGGCTACAAAGATGTTGGTCAATTGCACGGTGGTATCGCAACTTACGGAAAAGATCCAGAGGTTCAAGGGGAACTTTGGGATGGTAAGATGTATGTCTTTGACGAGCGTATTGCCGTTGACATCAACCATGTAGATCCTGTCGTTGTCGGTAAGGACTGGTTCGATGGGACGCCTTGCGAACGCTATGTCAACTGCGGTAACCCATTCTGTAACCGTCGTATCCTTGCTTCAGAGGAAAATGAAGACAAGTACCTCCGTGGCTGCTCACATGAATGCCGTGTTCACCCACGTAACCGTTATGTCTCTGAAAATGGTTTGAGCCAGGAAGAAGTTGTCGAACGTCTTGCGGCAATTGGTGAAAGCTTGGATGTAACACCTGCTTAAGTTTAAATAGTGAAGAAGCTGAGAGGAATCTCGGTTTTTTGTTTTGCAATTTATTTCTAAAATAATGACAGATATATATTGCAATTAGAAATATATAGTGTATAATTAAGATGAAAACAGATGGTGAACCTAATCAATGTCGACGATAATATCAGATAAGATGAAAAGGAGGGGGCATGTGGCAAAGAATTTACGTTTAAAAGCAGCTCGAGTAGAGCATGATATGACCCAGGGTGACTTGGCAGAAGCTGTAGGTGCAACAAGACAAACCATAGGTTTGATTGAAGCCGGAAAGTACAATCCCAGCCTAGCCTTATGCATTGCCATTTGCAAGACACTGGACAGGACCTTGGATCAACTGTTTTGGGAGAATTAGGAAGGAAGTAAAGATGATGAAATTCAAACTGATTAATAATGAGGTTACAGATGAACGCGAAGAAGCTCTAACTAATAAAGTTGCTGCCGAATGCTATTACATAATGATTGCAGGGACGCTTGTATGCTTACTTTATGGCTCCCTCTTTAACAATGGTGTCATCACTTCTAATTACTTAATTTTTCCAATATTAATTGCATGGGTTTGGTCTGTTTATAGAGCTGAACGTCTTGCTGTAAGTGCTTTTGGAGGTTCGAGTATGACAGTCCTAGGTTGTTTACTGGTGACTGGGCTTATCATCCTTAAAATAATGATAGTTAACTATCAGTCATACCACAATGTCTATCATAATAATCCCTTGGATCCTAGATATCTCATGGCTTGGGCAGTTACTTATATGTTGTATGCTCCCTTTGTCTTTTTTATGAATTGGGCTATTGCTGCATTGGGAAGATATGAGAGAAGACGTCTTGAAAAACAGCTGGACGATTTGGAAAATGAAGAATAGATAGTGAGAGAATCAGACCGTTCTTTTTGGTCTGATTTTTTTGTATTATAATGGGTCCTAAAACTAAGGAGGTCACGTATGCTACTAACTGAATTTGATGATAATAGACAAGCGATTATCAATCCCGAGGACTTGAATGAGCCTCTTGAGGGGTTTCCTAAAATAGCTGTATCCTGTTTTTCTCGTTCGACCTTTCAACGAATGCTTGAGATGTTTCCTCATGAACTTATCTATGAAACGTCCATGGCGAATGTGGCTATTCCGATATATAAGCTTGTTATTGATGAGCAGGAGTTGGCTCTTTTTAATGCACCTGTAGGTGCCTCTGCCTGTGTGGCTATTTTAGAGGATATTTTTGCTTTGGGAACTGATAAACTGGTGCTCTTTGGGACTTGTGGGGTGCTTGATGAAGATATTAAAGAGACTTCTATTATTATCCCTAGTCATGCTCTTAGAGATGAAGGAACGAGTTTTCACTATGTGGAAGCTAGCAATGAGATTGCGGTAAATGTGGGTGTGTTAGCTTGTTTTCGTTCCTATCTCAATGAGCGTCAGATTCCTCATAAGGAAGGCAAGGTCTGGACAACTGATGGTATTTACCGTGAGACGAGTGCTAAACTCAAAGCTCGAAAGGTAGCAAGGGCCATTTGTGTGGATATGGAGTGCTCTGCAGTTGCAGCTTTAGCAAAGTTTAGAGGTGTTGAGGTCTGCCACTTCTTCTATGCTGCGGATCACCTTTCTGAAGGTAATTGGGACGCTCGTAACCTGATGAATCATATGGACTTGGATGAAAAGGACAAGGTGGCTTTATTAGCTTTGGAGTTTGCGTGTGACTGGAGTAAACCTTAAAAATTCTACTTTTCAAACTTCTTATTTGTAATCATTCTAAATAACTGCTATAATACTTTTTAGAATCATTCTAAATAAGGAGTAAGAGAATTGGAAGATAAGAATTTTGCAGAACGCTTAAATATTTTGAGAGCTGGTGTTTTGGGTGCCAATGATGGCATCATTTCCATTGCAGGAGTGGTTATCGGTGTGGCCAGTGCGACATCAAACATCTGGTTCATCTTGATTTCTGCTTTATCAGCGATTTTTGCTGGTGCCTTTTCGATGGCAGGTGGCGAATATGTCAGTGTGTCAACGCAAAAAGATACTGAAGAAGCTGCTATCGCTAAGGAACAAGCCCTCTTGGACCGCTCTCCTGAGGCAGCTAGAGAGAGTTTGTATCAAACCTTCCTCAGTCAGGGGGATTGTGAAACGGCAGCTGAAGTTAAGGTTAATCAAGCCTTCAATAAGAATCCGATTAAGGTCTTAGTTGAGGAAAAATATGGGGTGGATTTAGATGAAATTACGAATCCATGGCATGCTGCTGTCTCTAGTTTCCTGGCCTTTTCAGTTGGTTCCTTGCCACCAGCCCTAGCTATTATGCTGTTCCCTGAGCCTTACCGTATTCCTGTAACAGTGGTCGTGGTTGCCCTTACCTTGCTCTTGACTGGTTATATCAGTGCCAAGCTCGGAAAAGCACCTGTTAAGCAAGCGATGTTGCGTAACTTGACAGTAGGACTCTTGACCATGCTTGTGACCTTCTTGGTCGGGCATATCTTCCATGTAAATGTGTAAGTGTTAATAATGTGATAAGTCTATCTTTTAAGGTAGACTTTTTGTTTCATCCAGAGTTCTTTTGATACCTTTCTTATGTCCTCCTTTTTTAGTCTGCTAGACCAGGCTTATCCGTGGTACAATAAGGTTATGCGTTTAGACAAATTATTAGGACAGGCAGGCTATGGTTCCCGCAATCAGGTTAAGAAGCTCATTCGTAGTCGTCAAGTTTATGTAGATGGTGTCTTGGCGGATAGAGATAATCTTAATGTGGATGCTAGTCTTCAAACCATCACGGTTTCTGGTAAGGAACTGGAGCATACGCCAGAAGTTTACTATCTCATGAATAAGCCAGCAGGTGTAGTGTCAGCTCGAAAGGACAAGAAACACCAAACAGTCATTGATTTGATTAAGCCTGAAGATCAGCGAGACGGTCTTTATCCTGTGGGCCGATTGGATAGAGACACGGAGGGTTTGGTGCTGATTACCAACAATGGGCCTCTGGGCTTTGCCATGCTTCACCCCCGCTATCATGTAGCTAAGACTTATTATGTTGAGGTCAATGATATTCTTGGGCCTGATGCACCTTCATTTTTTGAGTCAGGTGTTGTCTTTGAGGATGGTACTGTTTGTAAATCTGCTCAGCTAGAAATTCTAAGTTCTGCGCGTAACAAGAGTTGTGCTCACATTACGATTTCGGAAGGGAAGTTTCATCAAGTGAAAAAGATGTTTTTGGCTTATGGAGTCAAGGTGACCTATCTTAAGCGGATTTCTTTTGGAGCGTTTAAGCTTGATGAAGAGATAGCAGTAGGTTCCTATCGAGCGTTAACGGAAGCGGAAAAAGTGATTTTGCGTACTTATTTGGGCTAGTCATTTCTTCTTATTAAGGTATGATAGGAACTTTCAATCTCCTGATAGGTCCATCCTATCACTAGGCTTAATACTGTAAGGCCCATAACAACGGTCTTTTCTAGGGGTATAAGTAAAACTTATGACATTCTATAAGTTTTTTTAATTTTTCAAGCCTTATTTCTGGTGGTATGATGGTATCAATTCGATTGAGAACTTAAGTAAGTCAGGGCAATGAGCAGGTCTAATCAGAGAGGGAGGTTCATTATGACAGAAGCATTTTATGAACATTTAGCAAAGATACGTCATCAGATTCACCAACATCCAGAGGTTTCTGAAGAGGAGCATGAGACGACAGTCTTTTTGAAAGGTTATTTGAAAAATCTAGGTATTGAGCCTTTAAATTATCCCTTGAAGACGGGACTCATCGCTGAGATTGGGTCAGGTCATCCGATTATTGCTTTGCGTGCTGATATTGATGCCCTACCGATTAAGGAAAAGACAGGACTTCCTTATGCCAGCGACAATGGGGCTATGCATGCTTGTGGTCATGATTTTCACCAAACCTCTCTACTTGGAGCCGCTCAGCTTTTAAAAGAAAGAGAAGCAGGGCTTAAGGGGACCGTTCGATTGATTTTCCAACCAGCCGAGGAAAACTTCCAAGGGGCCTATCAGGTCATTGAAGCGGGTGGTCTTGACGGTGTGTCAGCTATCATCGGTTATCACAATAATCCTCACTTGAAACCGGGTCAGATTGGTCTTCGTTCGGGTGCTATCATGGCTGGTGTGGAGCAGTTTAGGGTTGATGTTAAGGGTGTTTCTTCCCATGCGGCCCGTCCTGATTTGGGTGTTGATACGGTCTTGGTCATTACGACTATCATCAACAATTTACAGCAGATTGTGGCTCGTACAGTATCGCCCTTTGAATCAGCAGTATTGTCAGTTACTCATATCGAAGTTGGAAATACTTGGAATGTTCTTCCAGCAGCAGGTTTTTTTGAAGGAACGATTCGTACCTTTGAGCCTAAGGTTCGTGAAGATGTCATTGCTCGTTTTGAAAAGGTCGTTCAGGCGACAGCAGACCAGTTTGGTGCTCAAGTTGACATCACTTGGGGCAATTCGCCTTACGTGACCTACAATGACCAGACACTCACACCTCTCATCTTTGAAAATTCTAAGGCCTTCGCAGAAGTGATTGAAACCTTGCCATCAACAGGGGGCGAAGACTTTGCGGCTTATCAAAAGGAAATACCAGGAGTCTTTGCCTTTGTTGGCTCTAATGGCGAAGAGAATGCACCAGACTGGCACCATGATGATTTCCTTGTGAAAGATGAGGCCTTGCCAGTAGCTGTTAATTACTATGTGGAAAACGCCCTCTTCCTACTTGACTATTTTAAGGAGTAAGAAAAATGACCATTCCCTTAATCGGTATTACCAGTAATGAAAAACCTGTCGAAGAAGGAAGTCCCATCATCCATCTATCTGTGAGTACATTATTTGCGGATGGAGTTAAGAAAGCAGGAGGTCAATTCTGTTCACCGTCAGAGTTTGAAAAAACTAGCTCCGCATTTGAAGGTAACTGCTAGGAGTTCCGAGGATGAGGTTATAGAGGGTGTTGAGAGTTTCACTGACGCTCCATTTATAGGTGTTCAGTGGCATCTTGAGTTTCTCTTGGGACATAAGCAATTAGCAGACCAAGGACTCTTTTATTATTTTGTTAAGAGTTTTAAATAAGGTTTTAGGACTTTAAATTGATACCACTTTTGAAATTGAAAAGGAGGAAGTGCCTAAGTAGAAATATTCTTTTGATCATTTAGTTTACACTTAAGAACCCAGCCGATTGGTTGGGTTCTTTTGTCGTATTTTAGAAGCAAGATTTCAGGACTTAAAAAGGAGTAAGAATTTTTCACTTGCTATTTTTGAGCTTTTTAGATAAAATGAAAGCGTTATCATTTCAAAAAATAGATAGGAAGTGGTCAAGTCATCTTTATGATGTTTTACCTTATAACTTCCGAATAAGGAGAAACGTATGTTAATTGGTATTCCAAAAGAAATCAAAAATAATGAGAACCGTGTGGCTCTAACGCCTGCTGGGGTGCAAAGTCTTGTAGCTAAAGGTCATGAAGTCCTTATTGAAACCAATGCAGGTTTTGGCTCTGGCTTTACTGATGCAGACTACGAAAAACAAGGTGCTAAAATTGTTGCTACTGCTGCAGAAGCATGGGCAGCTGAGCTCGTGGTTAAGGTAAAGGAGCCTCTTGCTGCAGAATATGGCTTCCTTCGTGAAGACCTTTTACTCTTTACCTACTTGCACATGGCAGCAGCTCCAGAATTGGCAGATGCTATGGTTAATGCGAAGACAACAGGTGTGGCTTACGAAACAGTACGTAGCCAAGAAGGTCACCTACCACTTTTGGTTCCAATGAGTGAAGTAGCAGGACGTATGGCTGTTCAAATCGGTGCACATTTCTTGACCAAACAAGAGGGTGGCTCTGGCGTTCTCCTAGGTGGTGTGCCTGGTGTTCCTAAAGGTAAAGTGACTATTATCGGGGGTGGCGTCGTAGGGACACATGCAGCCCGTATCGCCCTTGGACTGGGAGCTCAAGTGACTATCCTTGATATCAGTGCCAAACGTTTGTCTGTCCTTGAAGAGGTCTTTGGTAGCCAAATTCAAACACTGATGTCAAATCCGCTCAACATTGAAGCGAGCGTTCGTGATGCTGACGTGGTTATCGGTGCAGTTCTTATCCCAGGGGCAAAAGCACCAAAACTTGTTACTGACCATATGGTTAAACAAATGCGTCCAGGTTCAGTTATTGTGGACGTTGCCGTTGACCAAGGTGGGGTTGTTGAAACTGCGGATCGTGTGACTACTCACGATGAGCCTGTTTATGAAACACATGGTGTCCTTCACTATGCCGTTGCTAATATCCCAGGAGCTGTGGCACGTACATCAACCATTGCCCTTACCAACGTCACTTTGCCTTATATCGAAGCCCTTGCAGGAAAAGGATTCAGAAAGGCAATTAACGACGACGAAGGTCTTCGTCAAGGGGTTACAACCTACCAAGGTCATATCACTAGCAAACCAGTTGCAAAGGGTCTAAACAGAGAATATACATCAATTGACGAATTGGCCTAAACAGAGTAACTTATCATAAACAAAAGGAGTCGCACCATGATTTGGAGTGACTCCTTTTAGTATATAATGGGTAAAGCTAATTTTTTTTCTGTCATTAATGATAGTGCTCTCATGGTATAATTATTATATAAAATTAGCTTTCATGCTATAGAAAATATATGAAAAGAATGGATAAATAATGGATAAAAAAGAATTACTCAAAAACACAATTCTATCTCTTGATAGTGATAGTTTTTTTGAATTTAAAACTTATTTCTTTAGCGAATTTTTCGAATTTAATTTTCTTGATGATTCTGAAGTCACTAGGGATATTTTTGCTGAAAAACTCTATGATTACTTTGAAAAAGTAGAGTTAAGCAACAACAAGGATTTTTCTACTCTACTACAAAAATTTATGCAATCTCTAGATGATAAAGTTTCAAAATATATAGAAAAGAGTCCTAGGAAAAAGAATGCTGAGATCGAAGATATCCCTAGAGCAAGAAAATATTATAATAAAATAATTGAGTACAAAAAACAAAATGATCTTGATTATAATAGACTACGAGATTATTCACGAATTATGTTTTGTCTCTATGCCGAGATAACTAATCAAAATGATACTATCACTAATTTTGATTATTCAATTTCTAGCTTGGATTATAGTAAAATAATTCAGTCAATGAAAAAATCTAAGACACCTAAAAACACTAAAAATATTTTTGAGACAAAGAATGTATTTTTTGTTCAAAATAAAGACTTTTCATTCGAAATTTGTAACTATATCATAGCGACAATAGTTTTATTTGAAATTATTAACCATAATGTAGATGGAGAATAGTACCATGGTAGGTATTTTAAATATAGAATCAATTGAGCAATTACAACCTTTCCTAAATAATGACAATATTATGGAAATCGTCATGCGTGGCAGAAATAGTAAGTTCAAGGCATTTCAGAAGGTTGTATTAAATGGGCTTGAACAGAGTGAGGCTAAAAAGACTGCGGAAAAGATTGTCAATATAGTTGCTCAGAATAATAATTTGCTTCAGAATAACCTACAATTAATTCAGAGTGTTGCTAAATCACAAAATCTTGGTTTGATTCTCAATGGTTTAACTCTAGCTACCACTGCTGCTGGATTTGCTATAATGTATGAGAAACTTGACAAACTGAGTTTTGATATAACTAACCAATTAAATCAACTGCAAGATACAATGAAACAGGGGAATAACGTTAATACAAATTTTGAATTTGGTAAGGTACTTTCGGAATACACGGATATGCTTGATTGTAGAAAAAGACAAAAACCTTATTCTGAAGACAAAATGAGAGTTTTGGTTGACAATATATATAATGTTTTAAATCTTCTGTATGATAGTTTAAAAAAAGATATAGTCACAGATAAGCAAGAAACTATCTTTTCAATTTTTTCACTTTTATCAATGTTTACAACTTCAATTAAGTATTTTGATGAACTTTATTATCTTAATAATAGGGAAATCTTATCCGATGGTGATGCATGGCATTCGTCCCACTCTAAATGGATGAGTATATATAGTAAACTATCGATGCCTGATTTTATACAAAAACTTCAGGATCATGCCTTTTTTGAAGTAGGTTTTAATACTCTAGAGGTAGATATTTATTGTCAGGAATTATTTAATCAAGTTAATTATCAAAAACAAGAAATTGAAGATAATCAAGAGTTAATTATGGCAATTAGGGACGGTGCTATTCTCAATAATCTTCGAGAGTTTAATATTAACGAATTAAAGCAGAATCTGGAAGATGCTTTAGCAGAAGCTTTTGAAGATAAGCAAACTGAAGAGATATCAAGAGTATATAATGAAATACATAAGCAAATTGAATTATTATAATTAGGATTTTATTTATGAATATTGATATTAAAAATGCGGTAAACAATCTTTTGATGGCCTGTGATAGCATTAAGAAACATTCCTCTGGAGATGTCAGTATAAAATCTATAGATGAATTGGTTATCGTGGATATATTAACGTTTATAGAATATATTTCAAAAGATGAATCTAAAGATAGGATTTCATTCTTCAAATTGATGTATCTCGACGCAAAATACAGTCCACTTCTCCCAAGAGCATGTAATAATGAATTACCTGTGTCTTTTAAAATTTTATCTTTACTTGATATGAAAATGTTCAGCAATAAGGGGATTACCCTATCATCCTTGTATGTGACACTCATTGCTGAAATTGGAAAATACTACATTTTAAACAGTTTAGATAGGAATCATATTGATAAGAATAAATTTCTTAAATATTTGGCAATTGTAAACGATTATAAGGAAGATGCTAAAAAACAAGAAAAGTTAGATTCCTCAAAAAATCAAAATTACATAAAGAACGCCGAAAAAATTACCCCAGATATTTCTTTAACTAGAGAGTCCTCTGAGGATATGGAATCAGAGAAATCATTAGAGGACCTTCAAGAAGAACTCGACTCTTTAATTGGACTTATGAGTGTAAAGAAAGAAATTTCGTCTTTGATAAATCTATTGAAAGTCAATAAGATTCGAAAAGAAAGAGGGTTAAGTACACCTAAGACTTCTAATCATCTGGTTTTCCTAGGAAATCCAGGAACAGGAAAGACAACAGTAGCAAGATTGATTGCGAAGATTTATAAACAATTGGGTGTGTTAGAAAAAGGTCAACTTATTGAGGTTGATCGTTCTGGTCTAGTTGCAGGTTATGTTGGACAAACTGCCATTAAAACTCAAGAAAAAATCAATGAAGCTATGGGCGGGGTACTGTTTATTGATGAAGCTTATTCCTTAGCAAAGGGTGAAACTGATTTTGGTCAAGAAGCTATTGATACTCTTCTAAAAGCAATGGAAGATAATAGAGATGATTTTGTTGTTATTGTTGCAGGTTATACTAAGCAAATGGAAGCATTTTTATTATCAAATCCTGGACTAAAATCTAGATTTAATAAGAGTATTTTATTTGAGGATTATACCGAAAAGGAATTGTTAGACATCTTTAACTTATTTTGTCATAAATATGGTTTATGGTTATCAGAGGATGCAACTAGCTATTTAAAGGTGTTTTTAAGCACTATATGTTCTAAAAAAACAGAGAATTTTGCTAATGCTCGAGAGATAAGAAACTTATTTGAGCGTAGTATTGTTAATCAGGCTAATAGATTGGGAGATTTGGCAACAATTAGCAATGATGAATTAGGAGAAATAGTTTCTTCAGATCTTGATATTAGTTAAACAATAATCATAAATTATAAATATTATTATTTACACCATCTGAAATTTATTAATGTTGATTAATACCATAATGATTTTCTATGATTCGGAAGTTTTAAGAGTATATAGAATTTCTTTGCCATTAGGAGGTTTTATCGTGGCCAACCATATTCGTGTAATTACAGCAATTGTTTTTTCTCAGCTTGTCGTTCTTTATTTTGGTTTTCGTATGGATGTCTCTTTGACCGGACTGCTAACTACAGTAGCTGTGGCATCCCTGGTTGAGATTATTTATCATGTGAAGCTTGTTCGTAAGATAGGAGCCAATATTTCTTTTGAGACTTTTTGGAAAAACTGTGACCAACTTTTTAGAAAAAATGCTGTGCTGCTGGCTATTTTACTTTGTGACCTGCTTATTTTTAAAGGTGGGGATTTCATGGCCTTCATTCTTTGGCAAGTTACCTTTGTTGTCTTGGTAAGTATCATCATCATGGCATCAAATAATGCACCGGACGCATGATAATACTTAAATCTTGCAATGAAAGAGTTTAGATAATGTTTAGCATTCACAGAAATCATTTGTCAGACCAGGGCGTTGACTATGTCACATTTGGTCAAGGAGATAAGGTTCTCGTTATCATTACGGGATTAAGTTTGCAAGGCTTAAGTGATATGTCTGACCTTGCCATTTACTTATTATTTTATCGATATGCTAAGGAGTACAAGGTCTATATTTTTGATAGAAAAGACCATATTGAAGAAGGTATTTCAATTGAGAATATGGATGATGACCTCTACCATTCTTTACAAGAATTAAATATTGCTAAGGCCTCTATCATAGGCATGTCACAAGGTGGTATGATTGCTCAGTTGTTTGCTATTAAGTATCCTCAAAAGTTGACTAGTCTGGTGTTAGCTCTGACATTCTCTCGAAATAATGATATCAGTAGAAAAACCATCGGAGGCTGGATTGAGATGGCAGAAAATGGTGAGATGGCTAAGCTCAATAAGGATTCAATGTGTAAAACATTTTCGTCTCCTATGTTAAAGAAATTATATGTGATTAATAAACTATTTTTGAAGACTGTGAGTGTTGAAAAACAAGAACGATTTGTCCGTTTAGCCAAGTCAATTCTTGAGTTTGATTGCCATAAGTCCCTTGATAAAATCACCTGCCCGACTCTTGTCTTGGGAGCTAAAAAAGATTTGGTTCTGGGAGTGGATGGTGCAAGGGAACTTGCAAATAGCATTCCAAATGCTTCCTATTATGAATTTAGCAAACAGGGGCATGCAGCCTTTATCGAAAGTAAGCAATTTAATAAAATGATATTAGAATTTCTGCGAGAAAACACTTAGGCAATGGACTTATGGAAATCTATTAAAAACAGATGAGAAAGGGGTTTCAACTAAAGCTGTAGCCTCTTTTTATTTCCAGTTCAAATATGTGCAGTCTGAAAAATTAAATGATAGAATGGCGGTAGATAGGAGGATACAGAAAT
>OBRO01000029.1_pt1 | contig 39076 bp, 30 predicted proteins | sample 1475671 | NCBI WGS metagenome assembly OBRO01 (sample SAMEA3360694, study PRJEB22359) | human gut metagenome | biome: ENVO:urban biome; feature: ENVO:human-associated habitat; material: ENVO:feces | place: Bangladesh | collected 2011
TATTATTATACACTAAATCTCTAAATTTTCTATGAATTCTTGTTTCCCAGAGATGAACTCAATACCTATGGATAGCACTAGAATCGGTATTTTTAAGTCTTCAATTGTATGCAACTGACTTAATTTGACAGCATCTTTTTCCGTAATCATAATCGCCTTGGCTTGATGAGCAAAAGCTTGCTTCCAAATTTCTACTACATCATCATCCGAAAAATCATGATGATCACCAAAACCCATTGTATGTACTACGTCGTAACCACAGCCTTCCAGCGTCTTCGTAAAGGATTTAGGATTACCGATACCACTTACGGCTATAATAGGTAAATCGTTATCAGTACCAATAGGATGTCCTTCATCACCATTAGCCCATGCATCAAGTGTATAGACTGCACGTGGTTTATGAACGGTCTCATAAACAGGCTTTTGTGGCACCATCCGAGCTAATCGTTTTCTAAGTGCTGCGACCAATCCTGGATCAACTTGATCTACTTTTGTAAGCACTATAATATCAGCTCTTACAAGGCCCTCCATAGGTTCACGTAATAATCCTCTTGGCAATACATGTTCATAGCCAAAAGGATTCGATGCATCAATTAATACGATATCCTTATCTCGATGTAACGCACGATGTTGAAAACCATCATCCATTACAAGATAATCAGCATCTAATTCTTCAATTGCTATACGTGCCGATTCTATACGATTACGACCAATAATTACACTAGATTTTGGTAACACCTTTGCTAATAGCCAAGCTTCATCCCCACTTTCCTCTGGCTCTACTAAAATAGATCCATGCTTGGAAATAATTGTATTTTGACTATTATCTTTAGCTCTATAACCACGACTCAATACAGTTGGATGAAAGCCTTTCTGTCCTAAAATATCACAGATAAGTCTAACCATTGGCGTTTTGCCAGTTCCACCAGCTGTTATATTACCAACACTAATTACAGGTACCGATACTTTTACAACACCTTTATTTGCATCAAACTTTGCGTTACGCATAGTAACAGCTTTTTTATAACCCTTACTAAGAAGTGATAACCCAGCCCTGGATACATCGCCTAAGATAGATTGATCTTCGCCACTTACAATGCTCTTAAAAATATCTTCACCATTCATAGTAGGCACCTCCTTCCGTGTCGATTATGCTAACTGTTTCTAAGGAATAATATGATGTGATTCAAATAATTGACGTAATTCTTGTGTATTACGACGCGTTGCACCACGATTTTCACGGATAATATCTAAGCAATTCTGCCCCATTTCTTCCGCTAATTCAGGGTGTTTACAGAGATGTAAAATCATAGTAGTTAAATCTTTTTGATTTTTAACTTGCTCACATGCATGTCTAGAATGTAAGAGATTAAAAATTTCCTTAAAATTAAACATATGTGGACCCACAATAATAGGTTTTCCATGAGCAGCTGGTTCTAGAATATTGTGTCCCCCTGTTTTAACAAGAGAACCACCTACGAAAATAATATCGCCTAAACTGTATAAACGACCAAGTTCCCCTATTGTATCAAGCACTACCACAGGAATTTCCTTATGGACAGGCTCCGTCATATCGCTGCGACAAATCGCTTCCAAGCCATAATGTTTTGCTAAGGTCTGTACATCATGGCCTCTATAAATCTCACGAGGCGCAATAAGTAATCTTGCATTAGGATACTCTACTAAAACCTGTTTAAAAGATTCAAATACGGCTTCATCTTCACCCTTGTGTGTACTGCCTGCAACGATAATAGGATGATTATGACCAAATCCAAATTCGTCTAACAAGGCTTGCTTTTCTTCTTCGGATACTGTCGCATAGGTTTGATCATACTTCATATTACCCGTAACAGTGATTTCATCAGGGTTCGCACCAAGCTGTGCAATATATTCTGCATCAAAATTTGATTGCATACAGAATCGTTCGATAGAGCTCAACATTTCGCGAGTGAAAGCACTAATGTAGCGATAGCGTTTCATACTACGATCGGAAATACGACCATTCACCATCATAACGGGAATCTTTTCAGACTCAGCGATACGCAAGAAATTTGGCCAAATTTCTGTCTCTACTAATAAAATAGCAATCGGTTTAATGATATGCAAAATTTTACGTGTTAAGTATGGTAAATCTAAGGGGAAGAAAATTATGCCTTCAGCTTCCGGTATAATTCGATGTGCCATCGCATGACCTGTTGCCGTAACGACAGATACAACGACTACCGCTTCTGGAAACTCTCGTTTAATTTCTTTTACAAGAGGACTCGTTGCAACAATCTCCCCAACTGATGCAGCATGAATCCATATCGCACGACGTCCTTCTATTTTTTTTAATAGTGTAGCAGGCATATATCCTGCACTTTGTTTTATACGCTCATAAAAACCATCTTCAAAAGCAAGACGATATAAGATAACCGGAATTAGGCCAATCCAGTAAAATATGAGCAATACATTATATATCCAGTACATGTTTATCCTTTATTAGAGAACTGAACGGAATAAAGATGGTTATATAAACCATTTTCCAAGGCTAATAGTTCTTGGTGAGTACCCTTCTCTACCAACTTACCTTGATTTAATACAACAATTTGATGTGCATTTTGTACAGTGCTCAAACGATGGGCAATAACAAAGGCTGTACGACCTTCCATCAAGCGGTCTAACGCTTCTTGTACAAGTTTTTCACTTTCTGTATCAAGAGCAGACGTAGCTTCATCCAAAATTAAAATCTTAGGATTCTTCAAGATAGCACGTGCAATTGCAACGCGTTGACGTTGACCACCTGATAACGAACTACCTCGTTCACCTACAATAGTATCGAGACCATCAGGCATCTTATCCACAAACTCTAATACATTCGCCGCCTTAGCTGCTTCGTAAATTTCTTCATCACTCGCATCTAAGCGCCCATATAAAATATTCTCTTTAATGGATGCATTGAATAAAACTGTTTCTTGTGGTACTAACCCAATTTGATTACGCAACGATTTAAAGGTTACGTCTTTAATATCTGTACCATCAATTGTTATAGATCCACTCGTCACATCGTAGAAGCGAGGCAATAGATTGGCTAATGTTGTCTTGCCTGCTCCAGACGGTCCTACTAAGGCTACGCTTTCACCAGCCTTAACAGATAAGTTAAAATCACATAATGCCATTTTTTCGCCATCATAGGAGAAACTAACATGATTAAAATCTACATCACCTTTGATATCAGGCAATTCTATAGCGTTTTCTTTTTCCACTACATCTGCTTTTGTATCTAAAATATCAAACACACGGTCAGCTGCAGCCAACGCTTTTTGGATATTACCATAGACTTGGCTCAAACGCTTAACAGGATTTGATAAATTAATAGCATAAATCAAGAATGCAATTAAGGAACCAGCTGTAATCGTTCCTGTAACTACGGAATAACCACCATACCACAGGATAACAGCCACCGCAATCGCTGCAGAGAACTCAACCATAGGACTTAATAAGCTAGTCAATTTAGTGGCTTTAATAACGGCATTAAAGTTATTTTGATTTTCTACTTCAAAGCGTTTAACTTCAAAACCTTCGCGGGCAAAAGATTTTACGACGCGAATAGCGGAAATCACCTCTTGCAAAAGAGCTGTAATATCAGCGATTCGGCCTTGTACATCATGACCAGCTAAACGCAACTTTTTGCCAAATACATTTATGATGATCAGCACCATTGGTACCGTAATAAATGTAACCAGTGTTAACTTCCAATCGATGAGTAACATGGAAACTAAAGAACCAATTAAGGTAACGGACTCTGTAATGAGAGATATTAGATTATCTACTACTGCTGATTGAAGAGCAGATACGTCATTTGTAAGATTACTCATGATGACGCCAGTTTTACGGCGATCAAAATAGGATAAGGACAAGCGTTGTAAATGCTTAAAAATTGCTTCCCGTACATCGATGATAACTCGTTGACCGATATAGGACATATTGTAAGTTTGCCCATATGTGGCAAAGCCACGAATTAAAAATATCAAAATGATGGCCCCAACGATGAGATTGAGCATAAACATATTTTTATCTTGTAATACTTGGTCTACGACGTTTTTGATTAGCCATGGTACTACGAGATATGCTGCAGCTGCTACAATCATGCAAAATACAGCAAATATCATTCGTTTATAATAGGGTCTCACAAAATACAATAAACGCGAGTAACTATTCATTAGTTTTCTCCTTACCTAGGTCATAAATCAATTGAGCCACGCGATTAACAGCACCTGACTCACCTAGTTTTTCTTTGACGCTGCGCAATTCGGAGCGCATATGTTGATTAACTTGCAAATCATCTAGTAAAGGTAAAACGGTATTCACTATAGCATCTGCAGAAACATCATCTTGCAATAATTCAGGAATGACTTCCTTCCCAGCCACAATATTAGGCAACCCTACATGCGTAAGATTTACGACCATCTTACCGATGCCATATGTAATAGGCGATACCTTATATAATAATACAGTTGGCAACTCCATCATCGCTGTTTCTAGTGTAGCAGTGCCCGATGCAGCTAAACATACATCACAGATTTGCATCAAATCATAAGTGTGGTCTTCCGTAATCGTTACAGGGACATTTCGTTCACTGATGAAAGCTTCTAATTCACTGCGCTCAATCGTATGAGCACGCGGTAAAAAGAACTGCACATCTTCGTGAGACTGTAACAAACGTTCCCCACTTTCAAGCATTACATCCAAGAGGGATAACACCTCTTGTTTTCGACTGCCCGGCATCAATAGAACGCGTTTTGCTTCTGGCCTAGCCCCAAAGTAGTCCATCGCCTCCTCCTTAGTCATGGATGGATGCACAATATCTACTAATGGGTGCCCCACAAATTCTACATCACAATTGAACTTGCGATATGCTTCCGCTTCAAACGGAAAAATAGAGGCCACCTTTGTAACAAATTTCTTAATCGTCTTGCCACGACTGCTATGCCAAGCCCAAATAGTAGGCGCTATATAGTACAATACAGGGATTCCTAACTGGTGAGCTACTTCAGCCAATTTCATGTTGAATCCCGGATAATCGATACATACAAGTACGTCCGGTTTTTCTTTCAACATAACCCGTTTTAAATAGGTGCGTAATTTAAAGAACTTTGGCAATGATTTTATGATTTCTACGATGCCAATAACGCCGAGATTTTTGATATCATATACGATACGAACGCCAGCTTGTTCCATCAAGGTGCCACCCATACCGAACATTTCTATATTGGAATCTATTTGTGAAAGCGCTTTGGCCACGCTAGCGCCATGTGTGTCTCCAGACGCTTCGCCAGCAGAAAACATAATTTTCATCATAGTTCCTTTCTAGCATCTACAAATGCTTGATCTACAGCACAAATAATAATATTATGGCGATTAGCCATTTCTAGTACATCTTCTTGTTGTACAAATATCGTCTTTTCAGCCTCTACAGCCAAAACATTACAACCACTATCAATCATGGACATTAATGTCTTAATACCTACAGCAGGCACATCAAAGCGAACATCTTGATTAGGTTTTTCAGTCTTAACGACTACGGCCTCACCTCTACCGAGTTCACCGCCGCGCAATATGCATTTATCAGTTCCTTCAATAGCCTCAATAGCCATTGCTGCTTTATGCTTTACTACTACAGTTTGACCAATATCAAGCTTGCCCATCTGTTTAGCCAATTCAAAGCCGAAACAAATATCCTGCCATTGTTCTTCTGTCGGTTGTCGTTTGGTCAACACCCCAACCTTAGGCATGAACGGTTTCAAATACACAGTTTGATCTAGGACAAAAAAACCTTCTCGTTCAATTTCATCAACAATAGCGAGCATAATAGTATCATCTTTACGATTTTTCAATCGTTTAAGGACACCCAAAGTTTTTAAATCAGGGAAGGACAAGCCTTTATATAAAATTTCCTTTGTTACCTTTCCGAGCATAGTAAGCTCAGTAACGCCCTCTTTTTTCAAGGTTTTAAATATTTTACCTAACTTAGCCACACTAATGTTGTAAAAAGCATCTGCTTCTTTCTCTAATATGGGATCCGTATCAGGTACAACTCCGATGACTACAACTTGATGCCCCAACATATGAGCAGCCCGCATGAACTCAACAGGTAAAACGCCAATACCTGCAATTAAACCTACCTTGGCCACGACTATACCTCCTATGTGAAGCCTTATATGGTCCACAATTTTTCGTCAAATCATTTGTTTTGAGTATAATTTTAAGACATACTCATATACACTATATTGTACTATAAATCACGCCATTTTACTATAATTTCAACGCTTTTCTAGCTATAAACACACTGTATTTCCTACATTCTTACTCAAAAAGGATGCGTCTAAAAAGAGTATAAAATAACCACAAAAAAACTCTACATTATATAAACATAATGTAGAGTTTCATATTAATCACGACGGGTACGCATAATGCCACGGTCAGCATTGCGTAAGAAGCGTAATAAGTTTTCAATTTCAACGGAAGAATCAAGTTGCATTTCCATCTCTTCAATCGCTCTAGACAAGCTAAAGCCTGAACGATAAATGATGCGGAACGCTTGCTTCAAGCTACGGCGTACCTCTTCCGAAATACCTGCACGAGATAGACCAACAGAGTTCAATCCGATAACACGAGCTGGTTGACCATCGGCAATAACATAAGGCGGAATATCTTGTACCACCTTAGCCATACCACCAACCATAGCATTACGGCCAATTTTTACAAATTGATGAACACCAGCGAGGCCACCTATAACCACGCGATCTTCAACGATAGCATGACCAGCCAAGCCTGCGCAGTTACTCATAATAACATTATTCCCCACAATACAGTTATGAGCCACATGCGTGCAAGCTTGCAATAAGCAGTTATTGCCAACACGTGTTTCTTCGCCTTCTCCAGTAGCGCGGCTAATGGTAACGAATTCACGGATAACCGTTTCATCACCTACGTAACAATAACTTTTCTCACCTTTAAATTTTAAATCTTGCGGTTCCAAACCAATGGATGCACCTGGATAGATTTCACAACGTTTACCAATGGTTGTCCAACCACCAATAACTACATTGGCACCAATCTGAGTGCCATCCCCTATTTCTACATTTTCCCCGATGACAGCTCCGGGTCCAATGATAACATCTTTGCCCAGTTTAGCATTCGGATGCACTATGGCTGTGTTATGAATGTTGGATTCCGCATTTTCCATGCCTACAACTATCACTACAATCACTCCTTAAGTCTATTATACAAGGGCAAACATGTATTCACCGCTAGCACAAAGTTTATCGCCCACATAAGCGCGACCTTCAACCTTACCCATACGGCCCTTAATCTTTACAATGTCCACTTCCATGCGTACAACATCACCAGGTTTTACTGGATGACGGAAACGTACTTTATCAATACCTGTAAACATAGGTGTTAATCCACGATTTTCCTCAGGATACAACAAAGCAATACCACCAACTTGGGCAATTGCTTCTGTTAATAATACACCAGGCATAACTGGATTTCCAGGAAAATGACCTTGGAAGAACAATTCATTGAATGTAGCATTTTTAATGCCCACAGCACGTTTCATTGGTTCTAATTCAATAATACGATCTACCAATAGCATTGGGTAACGATGTGGTAAAATTTCTAAAATGTCTTCGTGGTTAAGAATCATTGCTGTGTCTCCCTTATTTCTTCCATTATACTATGAGCCAAACGAGAATTGAGTTCATGGCTCGATTTTAACGCAATTACATGTCCCTCAATAGGGCCTAATAAATATAAATCACCTATCACATCAAGGGCTTTATGACGAACTAATTCATCTTCAAACCGAGGAACAGATAAACATGTTGTATCATCATACACAAGAGCATTATCTGTACTCCCACCTTTAGCCAAGCCCATGGCTTGCAATTGTTCTAATTCTTTTACAAATCCAATGGTTCTAGCTCGGGCAATATGTTCTTCAAAATACTCAGGTGTTACATCAAAATCACATTGTTGCGTACCAAGTAGCGGATGTGGATTAATCGATGTGAATGTAACGCGATACCCATCATAAGGTACGATAAGAATAAATCTATCACCATCATAAATGGAATGGCTACGTTTCACCTTATACACATGTCGTTCAGCTTGTTGTTCTTCAATTCCCGCCTGAAGGATTAAGTCAACAAATACGGCACTACTTCCATCGCCAACAGGTGGCTCAGGAGAGTCCATTTCAACAAAACAGTTATCAATATTCATAGCACTGAATGCAGCCATTACGTGTTCAACAGTGAAAACCTTTGCTTCACCATGTTCCAAAGTAGTAGCGCGCATAGTGTTCGTCACATTATCAATGTGTGCTCGAACGGAGGGGTTTCCCTCTATATCTGAGCGCACAAACACAATTCCTGTATTTTCAGGTGCTGGCTTAAAAACCATGGTTACAGGTTCCCCGCTATGAAGGCCAATTCCCTTATATGAAATAGCCTGTTTAATTGTTTGTTGGGGCTTACTCATAAGAATGTCCTTTCATAATCTAATTCCATGTCTACTATACACCATACTGTATTATACCCTATTTGCATAGCTGTTACAAGAATATAGGACTATTTATCAACTGACTAGATATAAAAAATCGGCATTGCAAAGCTTTATTTTAAGACATCTGCAACGCCGATTATACTTTTTATATTTTTTTAATGAAACACATCTGGTGGTGTATCAATCTTGTCACTATAATAACGACGAGTCCATTTCCAACGATTATGTAGCCAGAACCAATCTTCTGGATAACGACGAATATAATCCTCAATAAATTCATTGAGCTTAATCGTAGTAATGGCTACATCCCGTTTCTTATCATCTGTTTTTTCTACATATAATGGTGGATGTACTTCAATTTCATGTTTTCCCGTATAAGGGCTATAGTGCATGGTCACAAAGATGATCGGTACATCTTGCATACGCCCTAATACAGCAGGACCATCTGCTGTTAGTGTTTCATAACCAAAGAATGGTACCAATACACCATTTTCTCCAGGATCCTGATCCATAATCAACCCTAAAAAAGCACCGCTTTTTAAAGCTTTCACCATATCGCGCACACTCGTCTTATACATTACATGTTGATGCATAAGCTCACGATATTCATTGATAAATTTATCTGCATCGCCGTTTTGTTTTAACGCTACAGAAATTAGAGGGTATCCTTCAGAAGCAAGTACACCTCCAAGCAATTCCCAGTTACCGCTATGAAGGGCAGCCAGAATAGCCCCCTTGCCATCAGCTAAGACTTCATCCAAAATATCCTTATTGGTAAAGTTGACCATATCTTTATAGCCGCCGTCTTTAATTTCAGGATATCTCAATACATCGATAATCATACGACCAAATCGAGTCGTACTCTCCTTAGCAATTCGTTTTGCTTCAACAGGATCATCGGTGATTTTACAAAACAAAATCTGCCCGATTGCCAACCGCTTCCGTTTAGGAGGCACAGCAAGCCAAGCAATTTCACCAAGCAATGTACCTATTGCATACTGCCAACTATGGGGCAACATGCAAATAAAAGCACTAAACAACTTCATAAACCTATACATAAACGTATTAGCTCTCCTTAAGCTGCGCTTTTAAAGCATCGATTTCCTTCTGCAATTGTTTTACAGTTTTTACCATTTCTGGTAAGCGATGTTCATAAGCGGACAGTTTTAACCATTCCTTATGAGGACGCATTGGGTAACCAGCCATAACAGCATCTGCTGGTACATTACCAGTAATACCAGTTTTACCAGCAAATTTTGCATTGTCACCTATTGTAATATGCCCTGTACAACCGGTTTGTCCTGCAAAAATTACATTATTTCCACATTTCGTACTACCTGCAATTCCCACTTGTGCAATGAGGAAGCAGTTTTCACCAATTTCAACATTATGTCCCAAGTGAACTAGGTTGTCAATTTTTGTTCCTTTTCGAACTAATGTAGACCCCATAGTTGCATTATCGATGGTTGTACAGGATCCAATTTCTACATCATCCTCTAAAATGACATTACCTACTTGAGGAATATGCGTATGTACGCCATTTTCAGTAGCAAAACCAAAGCCTTCACCACCGATTACCGCTTTGGCGCGTAATACGACACGATTTCCTAATATACAATTTTCATGAACAACAGCGCCAGTATATATATCACAATCATTACCAACACGAGTATTATGACCAATATAAACATATGGGCGAATTGTAACATTATCACCAATCACTGCATTATCATTGATAACACAATAGGCACCAATAGCAACATTATCGCCTAGCTTAACGTTCTCACCAATGATTGCAGTAGGATGGATTTCACGAGGTATTACAACAGGTGGATGAAATAATTGTAATACTTGTGCGAAGGCAACCTTTGCATTATCTACAATGATTTGTGTCATCGGTGCATTGGGCGCTTCTTGCTCTAAAATTACAGCACCAGCTTTACATAAGCCAATGTGTTCCACATATTCACCAATAGCAAATGTAATCGATTGAGGTGCCGCTTGTTCAAAGCCACGTGTTTCTGTGATTACTAGCGATTCATTACCAACCACCTTACCACCAATAAGTTGAGCAAGCTCCAGTACGGTCTTTTCCACTATTAAGTCCCCCCCCAAGTGTTAACTAAACTATTGCGCAGCTCCAGCTTCAGCAGGTTGTGCTTGTTGGGCTTCACCTTGTTGAACATCACCTTGTTGCGCTTGTTGAGCTTCTTGTTGGTTTGCTTCATTTTCTGCAGCTTTAATATCTTCATCAGATGCTTTACCCATTTTATTGATTAAGTCATCAGTTACATCTACGCCGCCACCAACAACAGCACCTTTAAGCAATACTACATCTAGCTTTTTCTCTTTAGCTAATTCATTAACTTGTTGATCGATATATTGTTTCAACTCTTGATTTTTTGCAGTTGTGAAAGCATTAAAATCTTGTTTTGCATCAGTCGTAACTTGCGCTTTAGATGCTTCATCAGCAGCATCGATTTTGGCTTGAAGTTCTTTACCTTTTGCATTAATTTCTTTGTTAATCTCAATAGATTTCGCAGTTTGTGTCACAACTTTTTGGGAATCTACATAACCAATAGTATTGCTACCACAGCCACCAATAATTGGCAATGCCATAATCATTGTTGCACCTAAAATTAAAGATTTCATTTTCTTATTCATCGTATACTCCTTACTGAACTCGATATGACGCTTTCACAGCATCTGTTATATCTAGCCCTTTGATATTTCCACCATGATCAATCAAAACAAGGTCTAAATGACGTTCTTGAGCAATAATAGCAACGCGCATCCGCACATCTTCTAAAATGGCCTCATGAAGTGCATTTACCTCTGCCTCTTTATCCGACAATTTCTTTGCCCAACTATCGTTCCACTCTTGAGGAACTGGCAAATTATTCGTCGATACAATCGCTTTAGCTTGATTTTGCATCATTGTATCGCGTTTCTTTGCTAGTTCAGCTTGTACAGATTCGGCATATTGTTTAAGTTCTTGTTCCCCTGCATCACGGATAGGTTTTAATTCTGCATCTACTTTAGCCCGTATGGAATCCATATCAAAATTGGACGGTTTACGTTTAGCTAACAAACTTTTAAGGCGACTTTCCAATTCAGCTTTTTGTGCCTGAGCCGCTTCTTTCTGCGCATCATCGATATAAACACGGCTATCAAAAGCATATAGTTGTAATTGTAGATTTACAATCTCCAAGTCATATCCCTTGTTAGCAACTTTGAGCTCTTTCATGTATTTTTCTACCAGTTCAGCCCGTTTAGCATCTAGCTGTGCATTAAGTTGATTTTGTTTTGTAGCGATTCGCGTTTGTAATTCAACATTTAACGCATCCGACAATGTCGTGTCTAGAGACAAGGATTTAAGTTGTTCATTCTGCAGATCAGACTTGGTATTCAACGCCTCCTGTTCTATGGCATATTGAGCTTTAAGCTGTTCCAACTCTGCTTTTGCATTCTTATAATCTTCATAAGACGGATTAAACTCTAGTACATCATCAATTTGTACTACCCCAATAGATGGCCCTTCTGAAGATTGCCGATTAGTAATAAATCCATAGGCTCCATACATCGCAATCAGTGCAGCTGCTAAAAACAGAAATAATCCTATATACCGTTTATTTAGCTTCATACTGCTCACCCTTATCTGATTACCTTTGTATCATTATTATTTTGCATCAGATGCTAGTTTTTTTAGTACTTGATCAGTAATATCTACACCACCATAAAGAACTGCATCTTTAGGAAGAACTACAGATAAACCCTTAGCATTACCAACAGCTTTAGCTGCTTCCATTGTTTGGTCAGCCATCTGTTTATTCATTTCTTCCATTTTCTTTTCTACATTAGCTTGTGCTTCTTGCTTAATCTTAGCTTTAGTAGCATCATCTTGAGCAGCATCTACCTTCGTTTGCATATCTGCAGCTACTTGACTACGATAATCAGTAAATTCCTTAGCAGCTTTTACATATACAGGGTTTTCAGGATTATCTAAACGGCTCATATCAATTACACCTACATTACTAGCAGCACTAGTACCAGGTGTAGCCATTTGAGTATAGGCTAACGCACCAATACCGATAATAAAAATTGCGGCAATAACAATGGAGAATATTTTCACATTCTTCTTGTTATTCATCATTCTCATCATAATGAACATTCCTCATTTCTGTTAATCTACGCACTATGAGTGCCATAATAGAGATATTGGTGAAAGCCCCCTCTATAGAAGGTGCTTTCACCATAATATGTCTCAATATTAGAATTGTGTACCGAAGCTGAAGTGGAATTTCTTCTTATCCTTGCCAATACCATAGTCGAGTTTAACAGGACCGATTGGTGTAGTGATTCGAACACCGGCACCAACGCCATAGTTAAAGCTCTTAGTATTTTTATACCAAGGAACATTAGGAGCATCCCAAGCATCACCGATATCTGTAAATAATACGCCACTTACCTTTTTCACGATAGGGAAACGGAATTCCAATGTCGCATTATACATATTTTTACCGCGGAATTGATCATCTTCGTAACCACGTAATGTATCTGCGCCACCTAATGTGAACAATTGGCTATATGGTGCATCACCTTGGATGAAACCACCGCGTGCACGGAAGGCCAATACATTTTTGGAACCCACTTTTTTATAAGCACGCATTTCAGCTGTGAATTTATAGAAATCGAAGTCACCGCCTAAGCCATGACCAGCCCATTGTGCAGTATAGGAAATACGACGACCACGAGTTGGTTCATAAATGTTATCGCGGGAATCATATACCTTTTGCCATGTAATGGAGTTGATGCGACCAAAGTTTTTACCTACATAATCCATGCCGGCAAAATCATATGAGCCGTTATTCCATCTATTATTAGGGCCTGCACCAGTACCCGCATCATAACGGAATCCAGAGCTATCGTCATTATCCCATTTGTATTTATCAGAGCGGGATTCAAGTGTTAAGTAGTCGCGTGTATATTCGCCTGTTTGACGACCAAAGGAGATGTTAAAGCCTTTGGATTTTTTGTTGTATTCTGCTACTTCGCTACCATCGCTATCATAGTCAGTATATTCATCTTCACGGTTGAAGAAGGTGAATCCAAGAGAAGTACCTCTGTGGTCAATCCAAGGTTTCAAGTAAGAAATTTGGTAGTTTTTATATTTCTTCTTACCACCGATTTCCCAGTGAACTTTAAATTTATCACCTGTACCGCGAAGGTTATCTTCACCAAATTCAACGATACCCATCAAGCCATCAGATTTAGAATAACCTGCACCTAATGTGATTGTACCTGTTTTATGTTCCAAGACGTCAATTTCGATAATTACATTGTTAGGATCTTTTTCACCTGGTAACATACGTACATTTACATCATCAAAGAAGCCCAAGTTGTATACGCGTTCTACGGAACGACGAACTAAGAACTTGTTGAATGGTTTACCAGTTTTTTGTACGAACTCACGAGTGATAACTTTGTTACGAGTTTTCTTATTACCAGCTGGTACAATATCTTCTACAATGCCTTCCACGATATGGATATGAATCATACCATTGTCATCTACAGAAATACCGTCTACATGAGCTAACATATACCCATCACGAGCATACGCTGCATTGATACCTTGTACCTTTTGGCCTACATATACGGAGTTCATGATTTGGCCTTCAGGAATTGCCATATATTTAGTTAATACATCGGATGTGTATACAGAGTTACCTTCAAATACAACACCATGTACTACAGGGTTAGTCACAACAGCAAAATCAATTTTCACACCTTCCGGAACAGATGTAAAGACGGGGTTCACTTCTGAGAAATAGCCACTGTTACCCAAATTTTGTACATCTTTAAATACACCATCAACAGAAACAGCATCGCCCACCTTTTCAGATAACAATGTCATTAATTGCGCCGCTTGATCTGCAGGAATACCAGAGATAGATAAGCCTGTAATTGTTTTACCTACAAATGGGTTAACAGAATCAGCACTAACAGCAGTAACGTATTGAGCCTCAACAGATGTTACAGCTTGTGCCTGACCGTTTTCTGCAACCTTATCCAAGTCTGTACCTGCTGTAGTTTTAGAAACCATTTTAACTTGTTTATCATCTGTTTTTAAAGCTCCGTTATTAACGGTAACTGTACCATCAGAACCTTGTACGACAGTACCATCAGTGGATAATGTTGTATCACCACGAGCTGCTAAAATAGCCGCATCAGTATTATCTTGCGTATTAGCGCCCTTTTCTGTGCCCGCATTATATACAGCAGCTTTAGTCGTTATATCATCAGTCTTTGCAGTATCTGCTGTAGCAGTTGCATTCATATCTGGTGTATAGCCTGTTTGTACTTCTGCAGCAAACACACTGCCAGTACCCATAACAGCAGTCAACACAGATGCCGCTAGCATACGTTTATAGGCTTTGCTTGTTAACATAAAATCCTCCTAAAATTATCCCTCTTTAAAGAGTATTAAATCTTTATTATTATATCATATAATACTGGGAATTAGTACTACTATAATTCAATTTTATGAAATTAAAATGACTATAATGAAGGTCCTTATTCAGATTCTTCATTATAGTCATCATTGCTAGAACTCTCGTGTCCAACGTCCACCAATATAGGTACTACCTTTTGATGTATGCCAAGCATTAAACTTAACACCTCGTCGTAACGAATATTCAATGCCATATTTATTTTGTTTATTATTGATACCTTGTGTATAGGTAATCATCGTCCTTGGTAATACATACTTACCAATTTCGATATTATAATTTCCCGATGTTTCCCGACTAGTCGGTTCATTCGGATCTATAGAACCGGTCGTGATATTAACACGATCTAAGCCCAAAGCATTTTGCACCGCATCCTGTACGTAACCAAAGGCAAACATTTGTGCACTTGCTACAGCTAATGCATTTGCATCTTCATTGGTAATTGTACTACTATTCGATGGTTCACCACGACCAAATGTTAACATAGAAATAATTTGATTACGTGATAACACTGGTTCAGACTTAAGTGTTAAGTCCATATGATCCACAGTGCCTTTCACACCGAGATTGATGTTATAATTACCTACATTTGTTTCCGCATCAAGTTGAAGCATAGGTAAATACGACCCAGATGTAAAAGTCGCAGTGCCCTTTGTAATATCAAATGTGTGACTTAAATATTTAAAGGTACCACTTACCACATTAAACTGTCCACTAGAGGTAGGATTAAATACAGAGCCCCCAAAATGAACATCTCCACTAATACGCATATCATACAAGGTTCTATCGTAGAGTCGTACATTTTTACCAGCATGTACGTTAACATCAATCCCCAAATCACGCGTGCTTTCACTAGTTTCTAAGGAAAGTGGAATTTTGAACTTCATATTCTCTAGATTTAGATTACCCATAAGTGTAGGGATTCCCTCTTTTTCAGCTATATAGAGTTCTCCCTTTAATGGACCTGAAATATACTCGTTAGATAAATCTAGCCCATCTAATTGAATGGCAGCACGGTAACTAGTCATCGTATGGCCTGACCAGTTAACCTTTGCAGCTAAACCGGCAGAACCTTTTCCAGCAGATAAACGAGATTGGAAATCAGCTTGTTGACCAGAGAAAATCAAATCACCATCAATATCTTTGATTTCATTACCTATGTTCTTTATCTTCATGGATCCATTTCGAACAGATACGGTTCCATATGCTTCTGGTTGATCAATAGTTCCTGTTACGTGAACAACACCTTTTAACGCACCAGTTGCCTCTTTCACTGTAGGTGTAATCAAAGGGATAACAGCCATATCAGCCTCATTAAAATCAACAGTCATATCCATCGCTTTAGAATCATTTGCATTTAGATATCCTGTCGTATACAACGCAGCTAGTGGAATCTTACCATATGCACTTAGCTTATAGTCTCCTTTAACCCCTTGAATACGTTGAACGTTAATAACATGATTTTCCATGGTTGCCAATACAAAGCCTTGATCAATATCGATACCGTTATAAGAACCATTGGCAAGGCTCGCGGACAATTCAACCTTAGGATTTTGTGTAGCCCCTGTCATATTGATAACACCGGTAACGGAACCAGTTGCATTAATATTATCGCCAATAAGCGGTAAGAAAGGTTCTATATCAACATCGCGAACTGCAATTTGTAAATCTGCATCACCATCTAAATCAACAGTACCACCAGCAGCAATAAGTCCATCATCAACAGGTAATTTTAATGTGCGAATTTTAAATTTACGATTTTCTAAACTTGCATCTATTTTTGCATCGCCTACTACCTTAGTATCAATAGTTACATTCTTAATCGAACCGACTACATTAAGATTTGGATTGCCATAGGTACCACCCAAGTCAACAGTACCACTCAACGAACCATCTAATTTATCCACTGGTTTTCCCAGCAAGGACAACAAGTCGCTTACACGCCCATCTGTCACCTCTAACGTACCAAATAGTCGCTTATCGCCCACAGTAGACATGCCGGCACGAGACTTATAGTGACCACCTTGCTCTTCATCAAATTCAAATTTTTCCAGATTAACAACGGTTTTATCGGCATATAATGTACCAAAGATATTAGTGACACCTTCACCATTGATGGTTAAGAAGTTAGATGTTACTGATCCATTAAAATTAGGATTATATAAAGAGCCTCCGATATGCCCCTTTGCCTGTACATAACCTTTTACATCATAATCAGTATTGACTAACAACCTACCAATATCTATATCTTTACCTTCTAAATCGATATTTAGTGCATCTTCTGACACAGTACCAGAGCCTTGAATTACGGCGCCATACCCTTGAACAGTAAACTTAGGCAATGAAAGAACCTGATTTTCTAATGTATAATCAGCCTTTGCATCACTAATTAATTTGCCATTATAAGAGCCATCATATAAATGAACATACCCCTGAACATATGGGTTATTTAAAGTACCACGAATTTCATTTTCAGATTCAAACCAACCAGTAATTGGAGCATCGTAAAATGGTCTAATTAAATTTTCTATACGAACAGCTTTTGCACGAGCTCGCATATTAAGAGCATTAGTATTTAAATCAAGCGTACCACCTATAGTAATGGCACCATCTCCATCGCCGATAGATGTATCGGTTAATTCTAATACATGATCTTTAATCGTAAAACCTGCATTAATAGAATTAAAATGAGCCCCACCATACACAATCTCAGGGCTAGTAATATTACCATTCACTAATAGATTATCTAAACTTCCTGCAACAGTGGCATAACCCGTTATGTTGCCAGATATACTATCCCCAACAAGACTTGAAAAATGAGATGCATCTATTGAATCAGCCGACAGGGATAGCTGTAATTGATTATTATCAATCGTTCCGTATCCACTAAGTTGTCCATCTCCTATCGATCCCGTAAGAGCTATATTCGTTAAGCTACCAACATTATTAAAGCTAACTTGAGCTGAATCAATGGAGATCCCACGCACGGATAAACTTGTTCCCACTATATTACCTGCTAAGGAGGTAATATCACTATTTTTACCTCTAACAGAAAATTTACCATTCACAACACCTGACACCGGTGTAGATAAATTTTGGGTAAATGGAGCTATATCTGCATTATGAATAGTGCCATCAATAGAAAACTCACCGCTATCAATGCCATATTGCCCTTTAGCTTTTACGCTACCATTGCCAATGTATAATGAAGCATCTTGAACATCCACTATACCATTAGAGTAAGTAAAATTAGCCTCTCCACTATCAATCTGATAGTTATCATAAGAGATTGCATTACTCTTGATAGAGCCAGAAACATACGGATTAACACTAGTGCCGCCAATATGAACACGGGCACCTACGTTACCAGTAATTTGATTTTTGGTGAAAGCCTCTAAAGCTACGGAATCAGCAACAGCATTTAAGTTTAAACCAACCTCATCCCCTAATGTTACCAATCCATTCACCTTAACGGCTTGATCGTTTACATACCAGCCACTATGACTGATTAAAACAGTATTATTTTGGAAGAAAATCTTACCATTGCCCTGTCCAATTTGGTATGTAGTAGACCCGTTTTTATAGGTACCACCTACGCCATCAAAGGATAAATTACCAGACATAGAATACTTGCCATCACGCCCCGTAATCTGTGTTTTTACATCACGCACCACACCAGATGTTATAGATAGATTTTGATTGGATGGAGCTATATTCATAATGCCTGATATATCAACGGACTCGGCTCGAACAAACAAATCAAAATCATCCATTTTATTCATATCGACTGAGCCATTAACAGCAATAGAATGATCATCTAAAAGGCCATTTAATGCCCCTTTTGACATTCCATCAATATTTAAAGCTATATTGCCATCAAGATTAGCCAACCTATGTACATTACCATCTTTAAAGCGAACAACACCTGTAGCATCATTAAAGACAATATTTCCATCAAAGGATTTCTTATCGCTCTTTTGAGATGGTTCTAATAAAGAACTTACATTCCAAGACCCATCAGCTAATTGCCACACATGAACGTCTGGTTTCTCCAACGTAATGGTAGAAACGATGGCTGCACCACCTGAATTCCCCATCAAAATAGATGGAACAGATGTCCATTTCATCGCTACATTCATAGTCGGAACGGCTGCCACCAAATGGTTATTCTCATCCCGTAATGATACATTTTGCAGTACTACGTCCCCATCCCAAGTGATGTGCATAGAATCATACTGAATTGTACCTCTAACTGTATTATGTAGTTGTTCCTGTACCATGGGCGCCACATATCGCTCTGCAATTGGATTGATGGAAGTAGCTATTCCAGCTACACCCAATCCTAAAACTGCTGCACCAATTAGGCACCATTTTTTCCTTGTCATAGGAAACCCCACACCTAAAAAAATTACGCTTATTTATACATCAATATTACCATACTCTATGATATTTCAATAGTATATGATGTATAAATTTTATGAAATCAAAATGTAATACAGTTCATTCAACGATAAAAAAATGACGACCGCCAAAGCAGTCGTCATTTTAAATAGAGTATATATCATCTCTATAATTATTTTTTTGCAGTTGTAGCTGTCGCTAATGCTGCTAATTGTTCTACAGCACCACTATTAGCAATAATACTTGCACCTTGACCAACAGGTGTATCAATAGGAACACCAGTAGCTTGTTCAAGTGCGGAAATACTTACATTGTAGTTATAAAGAGCATCAACATAAGTGTTCCGTGCTTTTGTTAATTTTAATTCCGCATCAAGAACATCAAGGTTTGTACCTACCCCTGCTCTATAGCGAAGTGATGCAATACGGAAGTTTTCTTGACCTTCATTAACAGCAGTTTGTGTACTTTGAATTGTTTGTTCTGCAGTGCGTAAATTTAGATAAGCCTCTTGTACTGCAAGATTTACCTTGTCTACAGTTGCCAAATTAGCCTCTTTTGCTTTTTCTAAATCTGCATAAGCACCTTTGATTTTATTTTGGGTAGCACCACCATCCCATAACTTCCAAGTTGCAGAAGCGCCAACATGCCAAGATTTCACATCTGTACCGAAGTACCCATTTGGATCAGTATAACCTCGTCCAGCTTCTATATCTATCGTTGGTAAGTAACCAGATTTAGCAGATTTCAAATTTTCTTCTGCTGCCTTAACAGCCATTGCAGATTCAACTAGCGCAGAACGATGAAGCATCGCATATGCTTTCGCTTGTTCTAAAGTAACCGTATATGGTTTGTATTGCAGATCATTCTCTGCCGTAGTAATAGCTGTTTGTACAGGATAAGCGATAATTTTATTTAAGCTTGCTTCGGCCAACTCAGCCGCATTCATCGCTTTTACAAGATCAGTTTGAGCATCTGCCAAGCTTGTATCGGCGCCTAAAACATCAGAATTCGACACTAAACCCACATTATATTGAGCTGTAACATTATCCAAATGACCTTGGTAATCCTTAACAGTCTGTTTGGCTACATCAGTCTTATTACGATACATAATCAATGAGTAGTAAGCTTTAATAGCATCGTATTTAGCTTGTTGTAAGGATTCTTCATATTCAGCACCAGTGCCTTCACGCTTATATCTAGAAGCATCAATACTAGCATCTAAAGACGGATCAAATACAGGCGCAGAAATCGTAAAGTTATGCTTACCGTCTTTACTACTACCTTTATCACCACCAGAGCGTTCGCCGCTCCATCTATAGGCAAGGGAAGGATTTTTATTAGCAGCAGCAATACTTACATCAGCCTTTGCTGCCTGATAACTCCACATAGCTTGCTTAGCAGTGCGATTGTTCGCCAGCGCTAAATCAACAGTGCTTTCTTCATTTAAAGAAATAGAAGTTTCATAGCGTTGTGTATCTTGCACTGATTTTTGAGCTAATTGTTGTTGAGTCAATTGAATGGCTTCTTTTTGAAGTTTAGTAAGTTTATCACCATTATTGACAGATGTAGAAACAACGTCACTTGCGAATGCACCTGTTGTAGCCATAGACAATATTACGGCTAAAGAAACAGCCTTCTTATTCATACGTATACCTCCACACAATATGTGTTTTAAAAAACTTGTTTAATACCAAAGTAGGTGCCTCCATTTGAAGAACCAAATGGACGTGTCATCTGCACAACACCGTACGTATTATTATGTAAGCGTATATCAGAACGTAGTCGATATTTAGGATGATTTAAATCATACATAGCTGCAGAAATGCCAAAAGACCCACGTGGATTATAGTCAATGCCAAATCCGAGCTTGCTTTCAAAAATACCACCGCGTACTAACCATTTATTGGCGATAAATTTACCGCCATTCAAATCAAAATCGGTATCATCACCAATATTAGAAAGTCCAAATTCACCCATGCCTTTATCTGTGTAAACGCGAGCACGACCATTGATACGGACCTCTTCTTGATTTGTATTATAAAGTAAATCCACAGAAGGTTCTACTTTAATAGATGACTTTTTTTCAGAACCATTAGCCTCCGAGGAACCATTAACGGTTTCAGATGCATATGGTTTGCCACCTAACAATTTATTGACACGAGCAGAAATTTGCTCCGTATTATGCAATGTTGCTTTAATATTTTCTTGTGCTTTTGGATCCGTTACGGTTCCTTCCATGGAACGCGCCATGTGATCAACACGATCCGTAGTTTGTTTAATATTCGTCAAGATAGCACGCATGTCATTACCAGCATTACCATCGGCATTAAATTGTTGAGCCGCTTGATTTAGCTGAGCCGTCACATCTGCCATATTTTGTGTAACCGCTACCGCATTGTCAGCCATGACAGCCGTAGATTGCAACGAATGTTTTAATGCGTCTTGTGTTTTAGGGTCGCCAATAATATTATTAATGGATTGCAACATTTGTTCTGTACCAGCCATTAATTTTTGAGCACTTTGCATGGCTTTATCCATCGCATCGACCCCTTCACCTTTAACGGAATCACCATCATGTAAATATACGGTTGATTTACCAGGTGAAATTTGAATAAATTTATCCCCTAAGAATCCATCAGATCCTAAGGAAAATGTTGAATCGCTTGGTATTTGAGTTTTATCATCGACTTTCATCTTCACCAAAACACCAGATGGTGTAATTTCAATATCAGAAACCGTACCAATTGCGACACCAGAAAATTTAACTTGATTACCATTTTTCAACCCATTAACTTGAGCAAAATCACCGGTAATCGTCATCTGAGGTTTTGCAAATACGTCTATACGCCCCACAAATATGATGCCCAGCACGAACAACACAACACCTACAATTGTGAAAGCCCCTACTTTAGCTTCCGTCGTCCACTTCATTATCTGTCTCTCCTTGTTCCGATATCGATAGCCTCCGCCTCACCATGAATAAATTGTTGTACTTTAGGATTAGGTGAGTTTTTAAAATCCTCTGTTTTAGATACTTCTATAAATTTTCCCTTATCAAGTAATGCAATTCTGTCAGCCACATAAAAAGCAGATTGCATATCATGAGTTACTACGATAGATGTACACCCCAACCGTTCTTGCATACCTCGGATGAGCATGCTAATCGTCCCCGATGTAATGGGGTCTAGACCAGACGAAGGTTCATCGTACAAGATGAGCGTCGGATCAAGAGCGATAGCCCGAGCAAGACTAACCCTTTTCTTCATCCCCCCAGATAACTCATTAGGCATGTAAGACTCATATCCGCTCAACCCAACCCAACCGAGTCGCTCATCAACAATATGTTGAATTTTATCATCACTCAGATTGGTATGTTCCCTTAGTCCAAATGCGACATTCTCCCCCACTGACATAGAGTCAAATAATGCGGAGTATTGAAATACCATGCCCATCTTTTGACGTACCTTATTAAATTCTTCTTCAGATAATGTAGTAATATCTACACCATCAACAATAATTTGGCCCGATGTGGGGCGTTGTAAACCTATAATCAAGCGTAATAGCGTACTTTTACCACTACCACTACCACCCAAAATAACAAGCGTCTCCCCATCTTTAATGGTCAGATTAACAGAATCTAATATTACACGCGTGTCATAGGCTACAACCACATCACGTAATTCAATCATAAAGCCCTCGTTCGAGATAATCGATTAAAAGAGTAGAGTCGATAAAAAATAATTTAATACAAATACTAAGATAATACTTGTTACTACAGAACTAGTAGTGGAGAAACCAACAGCTTCGGCCCCCATCTTGGTATGCATTCCCTTATAACACCCTACAAGAGCGATGACAGCACCAAAAACACTAGATTTAATCAACCCTAATGTAAAATCAGAAATGGTTGAAAACATTTGTATCGAATCTAAATAGGTGGCTGGTGCTAACCCCTTAATAGCAGTAGCTACAAAATAACCACCTGCAATACCAATGACAACGCCATAAAATGCGAGGATTGGTACCATAATCATGCAGGCTACAACGCGAGGTACAACGAGATAACCGATTGGATTTACAGCCATAACGCGTAATGCATCGATTTGCTCTGTAACCTTCATCGTACCAATTTCAGCCGTAATGGCAGCCCCTACACGGCCTGCTAATACAACGCCTACAAGAATAGGTCCTAATTCACGGCCCATCGCAACGGCCATGAGTCCGCCTACCGTACCTTGTGCACCATAGGTAATTAACACATCTGTTATTTGTAATGTCATTACACCACCTGCAAATAATAGTGTCAGACTAATAATCGGTAGTGAGTCTACGCCAAGATGAGCCATCTGTTGCAGCACATGCCATGCATTGAGCATTTTTAATTGTTTTATGGTCTGCCATACAAGTAGCATGGCAGTACCCACATTCGATAAGCCGGCCATTACATTGCGACCTATCGTCTCAAGCCAATTCACAACAGTCCCCCTTACTATTTGCTTATATTTCGAATTTTACTCTACTTGATCATTTGAAGGTTTATCATTAGATGGTTTCTCATTCGAAGGTGCATCACCTGCTGGTTTATCCTTGGATGGTTTTTCCTTAGATGGTTTATTAACAGACTTGTCTTTTTTATTTTGAGATACTTTGGAATCTTTTTTATTACCTTGATCTTCTAATTCCAATTTATGTTCCATCTTAACCTGTTCTTTAGCTTCTTTAGCACGTTTAGCTAATGCTTTGTCACGGTCTTTAACACTCATAACTTGGATTGTAAATTGACCGTCACCTTGAACAATATACTCTGTGTCGATAGCAGTTTTTTCATTTTTCTTTTCATCATCTTTGCCATCGCTAAGGTCTTCACTACCTTTTTTCTTTTTAAGATCTCCAGGACTAGGTTTATCTTCTACACCTTGAAGTTTTGCCTTTTTCACAGAACTTGTAGAAGCCTCTTCATTTACAAGACTAACACCATCTTCTAAAATTTCTACTACAATTTGATTATTCGTATCAGTCTTTTGTAATTCATCAAACAAATCGTTAAAGTCTTTGTAAACTTTTAAACGGCGTAGAACTTCATCAGTCAAATTATATTTTTGTTTTTCCAATACATAAGGCAATGGGATTTCGCCACCACCACGAACTTCTAAGGTGTATTTACCTAAAGGTTGGTCCTTAGGCACTGTGAAGAATACCTCTTTATTGACTTTTTCCCCACGATATGGTTCCAATGTAACGTCAACTACGATTGTATCACCAGGAGATACAACGGTCGATGATGCAGCTGCATCCACAAGTTTTGCCGTTTTCTTATCTTGCGTTACCTCTGTTTCCACATTGATATCCGCAATTTCATAGTTAATAAATCGATTGTTCATCAATACATCGATAACATTGTAAAATTCATCAACCGTTTTTTCACTAATAGATTCAGAGCTATAAAACATATTTGTTCGCGTTAATGATTTTTGTTCACCATTACGTGGTGTAATGGTATAGGTAATTTTAGCAGTACCGGCACCACTGCGATCTAATGTCTTATTTAGCATATTATACAGTGCTGTAGCCGCCAATGTAGGTGTCATATCCTTATCTTCAATAACCTTTACATTAGACTGCTTGTCACGACCCATATCGATATCTTTTAAATGAAAGCGAACTGGAATTCCGCTAGAAATAGTACCAGAGACACCGGCAATACCTGCGCCACGGTCCTCAGTAACGGTACCGATTTCACGTCCCATAGAACCTAGTTTAAAGGCGGATTCATAACTTTTAACAACCGTAAAAATATTGGCATTATGCATAAAATAATTAGCGGAACCATGTTTCAAGAACGGATGGCCAAAGGCCACCATTTGTTTGCCATCAACATAGGTAACTGTCCCAATAGCACCGAGTTTTAAATCGCCATCAACCAATAACGCTGCTACAGAACCACCAGCCTCTAACGGCTTTGCAATATCATCACTACTAGAACTAGCTGTATCATAGGTTTCGTAATTGTATTGTGGTAATTTTGATTTAAAATACTCCATAGATGTACTATCAAATCCATAGGCCATCAAAGGAGTTTTCATTGGAATTAATTGTTTATCTGACCAAGTATTTGTCAAATTCTTTTCATATGGTATATTCCATAATTTCACCATATCTTCGATAGGCGTTATCATGCCAATCGTGCCATCAGCAAAGCCCCAACCATATGCTACGGCACCTACAAGTTTCCCATTAATATATACAGGACTACCACTCATACCATGCGCAATGCCACCGGTCTGTTCCATAACAGGGCCAGAAAACTTTGCAAGAATTAAATGTCCAGATGGGCCTTTATCCTTCATAACGCCCAATACCTTAACATTAAAATTCGATATCGTATCCCCTACTATTACTGTTTTTGCTATACCTTCCATACCAGTCTGTACATCTTGAACAGGCATAAAATCAACTGCCTGTGCCGATGATAGAGCACTACAGAAGAAAAGCGCCAGTATCGTTTTTCTATACCGACGCCAAGAATGAGAAAACTTCATTCCTATCTCCTTTATTTGCTTTCTACAGTGACAACGACTTGATCACGAGAAATATCTGAACCTACTGTAACATCAACTGCAGTCACAGTGCCATTCACCGTGGATTTAGCTGCCGCCATAGGGCCTGCCAATGTTTCTACAGTCACCAATGTTTGACCTTCTGTAACAGAAGTGCCAACAGCAACAGTAGAAGCAACTTTACCTGTTAATACACTTTGGTATGATACAGGGGCCGCCATTACAGAAGTAATACCTAATGCTGTTAAAGCAGCTAAGGCTAAAAATGTCTTTTTCATAACGATCCCTCCTTTTACAATAGAATACATAAAGACATTATACTAAATCTCTAGCTTTTTTTCAAACAAAATTGTATGCAACTCATTACTTGATTATAAGTATTTTTTCATAAGTACTAGGCGTTTCATTACCTTTGTGAGTATAATGGCCATCAACCTCTACATCAACACTGCCTTGATTAGATAATTCAAATCCATTGATAGCCCCTAAAGAGGTCAATAGATTAGCCCCTTCTTCTAGTGTAACACCTACAGATGAAGCATTATGTTTATCTACAGTGGCTACAACGAGCTTTTCATCCTTTGTTGTGCCGATGAAACTTCGACTACGATTCGTAGAATCTTTAGGGCCCACATAACTACCATTATGTAAAACCAGTGTACCCCCTTCAACCATAGCGCCACCAGCAGTTTCTACCTTCGCAAGTTCCTGACGTGGTTGTAATACAACAGGCGTGCCCACTTTTAAAGATTTTAATGAAGCTATGGCCTCACCATGAGCAGACAATACAAATTGATTGTTCCCTAATGCGGAATTGCCATTTCCCACCTTAAGAACCTTCCCATTACTTACTGTCACTTCATAACCAAATTCATTTGTATTTGTACTTTCACCAAAACTAGATGTATATAGCGTAAGAGCATTATTTCTACGTGGACCATTTACAGTGGTAATCACCAACGTAGATTTAGGTGTCTTAGCCTGCAACAATGGTTTCTTCTCTTCTATAAAATACCCTCTACTTGGCGTATAGCGAAGAACGCCAACGGATTGAATGCGATTTAAATCTACCTCACCAGATGCACCAACCGAATACGGTTTATCAAAGCTCTTTCCCGGAACGGATAAACCGACAGCAGCAATGTGTTGCTGTGAAATCGAGGACAAAGGCTTTCCACCGGGCACACTTGCTACCACCATTGGTGCATCATTGTTAACTGTCATCGCATAAGCGCGAATTAATCCCTCGTTAACTGCTGTTTTTATGTTAGTAGTCTGAATCGATGCACCTACACTTTTCGTTGTCTTCTGACTGTAATCTGAAAACAAATCAACAACCACACGATTGGGATTTGATAGGGTGAAAGCATGATAATTAATCGATTGATTGGCAGATAGTCTCACTTGTAAACCATCATTAGTAGGTTGAAAGGACATCCCCTTTAACACACCGATCTTATGTGTTGTACGATCTGCGGCATTGGAAATTTTATTAGTTGTATTGGCTAAGTTCAAGGTAACCGTATTTTGGTTTGCGTTATATGACTTAGTCCAGGATAAAGGTAATTCAGTCATATCAAAAACAATACGGCTTGCGCCATCATAATCGGATACTCGCACGGCTGTCAAATCACCGGCACAAGCAGTAACAGTAGTTGTTACCATAATAGATGCCATTATAGCGGCTGTTTTAAGGCGTATCATCATCGAACTCCTTTACAATATATAGAGTTTATAAATTCTGTATGTTAACGTATTCTGTTATACATCGGAACTAGATATAACAACTTAAATCAGATTATACTTTATTATTAATTTTATACAATCTATTCACTTGTAGTATACACTATTTCTCGCAATAATACAAAAAGCTGAGACAGTTTCCCACCTCAGCTTTTTTAATTCTATTGTAAGTCTTCTAATGTATCTCGCAATGATGACATTTCATCTAATGTTTTTGCTACCCCTTTAATTACCGCATACCTTGGTAATTCGACTAAATAAGCAGCTATGCCAACAGACCGAGAAATAACGCGGTCAAGGCCACTAATCAAAGCCCCACCACCGGTGAGAATGATACCATGATCGCCTATAGCAGCTACCAATTCAGGTGGCGTTTTTTCCAATATAGACTTAATTGCCTCAAGAATACTCATAACTTGAGACTCCAATGCACGCTGTATCTCTAACGAATGTAATGTAACCATCTTAGGCAAACCGCTAATAACATCACGTCCTCGAATTTCTACCTCTCGCTCTTCAGAACGCCGATCTACAGTGCCTGCAGATATCTTTATTTCTTCCGCCGTTAGAGGACCAATGACAAGCTTTTTCTTACGCCGTACATATTGAATAATAGCCTCATTAAAAGAGTCTCCACCAATACGCAATGATTCACTCACTACGACACCTGTATCACAAAGGACTGCAATATCCGTAGTGCCACCGCCTATATCTACGACCATAGCACCAACCTTATCCGCTTCATTTAAATTTGTGCCCATAGCCGCTGCTAAAGGCTCTTCAATAAGAACCGTCTTCTTAGCCCCAGTTCGTAGTAATGCTTCAAGAATAGCACGCTTTTCAACAGGAGTAATCCCCGATGGAACACAAACAACGATACGTGTTTTCATGAGACGAGATGCAGGAACAACAGAACGAATAAAATACTTGAGCATAAATTCTGTCATATCGTAATCAGCAATAACGCCTGCCTGCACAGGTCGTATGACTTCAATTCCCGTTGGAGTTCGCCCAATCATACGACGTGCGCTTTCACCTACAGCTAATACATCGCCAGTCCGAGTATCTTTCGCTACACAGGCTGGTTCATCTAGCACAAGACCTTTGCCCTTAACATAGATCAAAACATTAGCCGTACCTAAATCGATACCCAAATCAAATGTAAGGGAACGACCAAATTTAAACACCGTTTCTCCTACATTCTGAGGGGATACAATACGCTTCAATGTCATAGCTGGAGTGGTCTTTGCAATCGGTTTCGTCCGTTTTTGACGGCGCTCTTTACGGCGTAATTCCGTTACCTTGACCATAGCGGCTCGTGAAGTGCGCTCTACAACCGACTCTTTTTTAGCTTTTGCATCATTGTCTTGACTGCGACGCAAAGCCGGCACTTGTTTACGCCGGCTTCGTTTCTTTGTATTCTGTTTTGGCCTTTTGTTCTTATTCGTCAACCCGAACAATATCGGCACCTAACCTTTTCAATTTACCCACTAAATCATCATAACCGCGATCGATATGATGTAAACGACCTACTTCTGTTGTACCTTCCGCAGCTAAGCCTGCACAAACTAAAGCCGCCCCAGCACGTAAATCAGTTGCATTCACAACAGCGCCATGCAAGGATTGCATCCCTTCTACGATAGCTTGTCGATTATCAATATCTATATGAGCCCCCATCTTACGCAATTCAGCAACATGCATAAAACGATTTTCAAATACAGTTTCCGTTACTGTGCTTGTACCTTCCGCAATAGTAGTGAACGCCATGAATTGAGCTTGCATATCTGTAGGGAATCCAGGATATGGTAATGTTTTAATATCTACAGCTTTTAAGCCTTTGCCTGTGCTAATAACACGAATACCGTCAATATCTTCTTCTACGGTAACGCCTGCTTCTTTCAATTTAGCCACTACGGGTTTCAAATGTTCAGGTAATGCATTTTCTACGAATACATCACCGCCAGCCATAGCCGCAGCAATTAAATATGTACCAGCTTCAATACGATCTGGAATAACGGTATGAATAGCACCATGCAAGGATTCTACACCTTCAATACGAATCACATTCGTACCTGCACCGCGAATATTGGCCCCCATCGCATTCAAGAATGTAGCTAAATCAACGATTTCTGGTTCTTCTGCAGCATTTTCAATAACTGTTTTCCCCTTAGCCATAGAAGCAGCCATGATTACATTTTCAGTGGCCCCTACACTTGGGAAATCCAAGTAAATTTGAGTGCCTTGTAGGCCCTCTGGAGCATGTGCATATACATAATCTTCTGTGATTTCAATTTTTGCACCCAATGCTTCAAACGCTTTTAAATGTAAATCGATAGGGCGCGCACCAATAGCACAACCACCAGGCATGGAAATCTTAGCTTCCCCTTTGCGAGCCAATAATGGTCCCATCACAAGGAAGGATGCTCTCATTTTGCGTACCAATTCATAAGGAGCTTCGGTAGCCGTCAACATGGATGCATCGAAGATAATTTCATCATCAGCTTCGTTTCGTGTAATCTTAACGCCCAAAGACTCAATAACTTGGGAGATGGTACCAACATCCTCTAAATTTGGAATTTCCAATAATTTACTCGGTGTTGATGCTAATAAAGTAGCTGCAATAATAGGCAACACCGCATTTTTCGCACTACTAACGCGCACGCGACCATTCAGCTGATTACCGCCTTTAATAACGAGCTTTTCCAAAAGAATTCCTCCTACATTTCTTATATCAAAATGGTTATGTTCATGTATAACCATATTCGTCACACTGTTATATACTAACGATTATTATACTATTTTTTAGGCTTTCTCATCAAGTAAAAACCCCTAAGATTATCAATCTAATCTTAGGGGCCTACACAGACTATTTACTGAAAGCAAAGAAATTAACGAGCTTTCAATGTTGTTAATTTTTCATCTCTATGAATAGTATCTAGGAATCGTACAGTGCCTGTTTTAGAACGCATTACAATAGTATGCGTACGAGCACCGCCTGGGAAGTATTGAATAGGATTCAATAAGTTACCACGTGTAATCGCTGTAGCAGCAAAGATTACATCATCAGTACGAACTAAATCATCAAGTGTCAATACTTGGTTAACATCTTTGACACCCATTTCATGACAACGACGAATTTCTTCTTCATTTCCTGGTTTCAAACGAGCTTGCATATCGCCACCTGCACATTTAAGTGCTGCTGCGGCTAATACGCCTTCTGGTGCACCACCAGTACCGACAACCATATGCACGCCAGAACCTTCGATACAGCATTCCATTGCAGGGTTAACATCACCATCAGAAATAAGCATAATACGAGCTCCTAAATCACGAGCTTCCTTCATTAAACCATAATGACGTTCACGATCTAGCATTACCAAGTTGATTTCATCAACCTTACGGCCCATCTTTGCAGCTACGTTTTGAATATTTTCTGTCAAAGATTTTGTAATATCAATAGCACCAGCACCACGAGGGCCTACACAAATCTTTTCCATGTACATGTCTGGTGCATGTAACAAGCCACCCTTTTCAGCAATCGCCATAACAGCAATAGCACCATTTTGGCCTTTGGCAATCAAATTCGTTCCTTCGATTGGATCTACTGCAATATCTACTTCTGGACCGCCTGCACCAACATGTTCACCAATATATAACATAGGAGCTTCGTCGATTTCACCTTCACCGATAACAACGGTACCGGAAATACGGACAGAGTCAAATGCTTGACGCATTGCATCAACAGCTAAGCCATCGGCTTCGTCTTTTTGACCACGACCTAACAAACGACCACTACGAAGTGCAGCTGCTTCGACTACACGAGCAAATTCTAAAGATAAAGTACGATCCATTTTTGGGCCTCCTTAAAAAGATGTTTATATTACTTATTGATTAGCTTGTTTCCAATCAGCCATGAATTTTTCTAAACCTGCATCGGTCAATGGATGTTTCATAGCTTGTAACAACACTTTATATGGCACTGTTGCAATATGGGCACCAGCTTTCGCACATTGTAAAATATGCAATGGTGTACGTACGCTAGCAGCGATAATTTCAGTATTAATACCGTGAATAGCAAAGATATCCGCAATGTCTTGAATTAAGGTCAATCCATCCATGCTAATATCGTCGATACGCCCTACAAAAGGGCTCACAAATGTAGCACCAGCGCGAGCCGCCAATAATGCTTGATTAGCAGAGAAAATCAATGTTACATTTGTCTTAATACCTTCTTTTGAAAGCACTGCAACGGCTTTTAAACCTTCTGGAGTCATTGGAATTTTAACAACCACATTAGATCCCAGTTTTACAAGCTCATGTGCTTCTTCAATCATACCCGGTGCATCACTAGCAATGACCTCTGCACTCACAGGGCCGTCCACAAGATCAGCAATTTCCTTGATTACTTGTTTTAAATCGCGTTTAGCTTTCACAATTAGGGATGGGTTTGTCGTTACCCCATCAATAAATCCATAAGAATAGGCATCTTTGATTTCACTAAACTCGGCTGTATCAATAAAGAATTTCATGGAACCTCCTTATTTAGCAGGCGTAATTTTTTCTACGCCACCCATGTATGGAACCAACACCTTAGGAATCACAACGGAACCATCTGGTTGTTGATTATTTTCCAAAATTGCCGCTACGGTACGACCTACTGCAAGGCCAGAACCATTCAATGTATGAACGAATTCAGGTTTGCCTTTAGGACCACGACGGAATTTAATATTTGCACGACGAGCTTGGAAGTCCGTCATATTGGAGCAAGAAGAAATTTCTCTATATTTATTTTGTGCAGGCATCCATACTTCTACATCATACGTTTTAGCAGAACCAAAGCCAATATCACCAGTACACAATGTAATAACACGGAATGGCAATTCTAATAGACGTAATACTTCTTCTGCATTATCTGTCAATTTTTCTAATTCATTCCAAGAATCTTCTGGTTTTGAAAGTTTTACCATTTCTACCTTATTAAATTGATGTTGACGAATCAAGCCACGTGTATCACGGCCAGCTGAACCTGCTTCAGCACGGAAACAGGCAGTAAATGCAGTGTAATATTTAGGCAATTCATCTTCACTCAAGATTTCACCGCTGTGATAATTTGTCAATGTAACCTCAGCAGTAGGAATCAAAAAGTATTCTGTATTCTCAACGTGGTACATATCTTCAGCAAATTTAGGCAATTGACCTGTACCTGTCAACGTTTCACGAGTTACCATATATGGTGTCATCATTTCTGTATAGCCTTGCTTATCAACATGAAGATCAACCATGAAGTTAATAAGAGCACGTTCTAAACGAGCACCTAAGCCTTTATATACGGTAAAGCGAGCACCGGACATTTTTACAGCACGGTTAAAATCAAGAATATCTAATTCTTCGCCGATATCCCAATGCGCTTTGGGTTCAAAATCAAATTGACGTGGTTCACCCCATTTGCGTTGTTCTACATTTTCGTCTTCATCAACACCAACAGGAACAGATGCATCACACATATTTGGCAACATCAACGCAGCATTGCGCAAAGATTCTTCTACTTCGCGAATGCGACCATCTAATTCAGAAATTTCATCGCCAACGCGTTTCATTTCTGCAATTTTATCATCTGCATTTTCTTTATTGCGTTTTAATTGGCTGATTTCTTCTGTTACAGAATTACGTAATGCCTTTAATTCTTCAACCTTTTGAATCAATTGTTTTCGTTCATCATACGCAGCAACAAAGGTATCAAGATCACCCTTTGTATGACGATTATCCAAATTTTGTTTTACTAATTCGAGATTTTCTCGGACAAATTTCAAATCTAACATAGTATCAGCCTCTTCTATTATGTCGTACAATTTAGTATTTTAATACATTTAAGTATACCATAAAATATAGCATTATTCATCATCTTCTTCATCGAGAAGATAATCCTTAGCCATCCATTTACGGGTCGCAGTGAAGGAAATAGTGACCCATTTCTCTGTGGGATTACCGCCGATTTCTTCATCTATTTCATTTCGAATACGATCGAGCTCCGCTATTGTTTGATAAGGAAACTTCTTTGGCACTAGAATATCAATCTCTATGATGCGCGAGTTGCCATAAGCCTGTACACTCGTCACATAATCCTTAAATGAATATTTTTCCATAAAACGATCCATGATTTCTTGTACCTCATCATGCAAGGATGAAGGCGCCCAACCTAATATCTGTTTCGTAGACGGTACAAGAATCTTAATAACCGACGGAATCATTTGCAATGATAATACTATTAAAACAATAGGGTCAATATATACCGCCAAATAACTGTATGATGTATTCTCTAACAGGATAGCGGCTATAAAGCTGATGAGGATGGCTGCCTCGAGCCACGCGTCAACAGACCAACTTACATTATCAAATTTGATTAGATTCGATTGTAAGCTTTTATTAATACGATGTACATAAAAATAATATGCTGTATCGGCTATAGTAAAGAAAATAGCATAGTAAATAGCTATACCGAAATCAACATGGCGACCACCATTTAGTAAATCCCCTATACCACTAATCAATGCGTATAATACGATCAATAGGATAAAGAATCCTTCCACAACGAGCACAAGAGGCTCAAATTGCCAATATCCAAACTGGAACCGTTTACTTGTTTCGCGCGCTACCAATTTGGCCGTCATAAGCATCATAATCTTAATGATTACATCGATGAATGAAAATATACCATCTAATAATACGGCACTAGAACCAGTAATTACACCCATAATAGTACCACTAACGGCCACCAACGACATTAATGCAACGGATTGCTTTAGTAATCGTTGTTCTATGGAACGCCTTGCAGCTAATATATCCATAATTACCCCCTTTTATACCTATATTATTTTATTATACCCTAATATTGAGTATTTTAAAAATCACACAAAATAGCCCCCCACTATTAGAATTCTATACTTCTAATAGCAGAGGACTATTCAAAGGAGATAGTATCACCAAAGTTCTTATAACAATAGCTTAATGGTACTATTTACCAATATTATGTTCTAAATCAAAACGATCGGATACGAAACCGTATAATGTCCAACCTGCAAAGGTTACAATAGAACCGTATGTCATGGCTTCAAAACCAGATGCATACAATGCATATAAGCTATACAAGGAACCGATAAAGGCAATAAATGTCGTACCTTTAAGTTCACTACCAGAACGTTTTGCAGCTTTCATCAATACGATAACGGCCCCCATAGATAAGAGGTAAGGAATAATATTCGTTACAACGGCCAAGTTAACCAATGTTTCGAATTGTTCACTTAAGGAAGGACTAATTGTCATTAAACTCATAAAGGATTGCAAGATAGTAATTGTTACCATACCAACTACTGGAGCATCTTTAGATGTAATTTTACTGAACAATTTAGGGAAGTAACCTTCGTCAGCGGCACCTTTAAATACGTTTGCAATCGTAAACTGCCAACCAAGTAAGGAACCGAAGCAGGACATAACCATAAGTCCCATAACAATCTTGCCAACCGTACCATTGAACATAGACGCGAATGCTAAACCGAATGGTGCATTACTATTAACGAGTTCACTAGCTGGTACGATACCAAACATCATGTTAGTAGAGATAATATAAATCGCAGCAGCTCCTAATGTACCACCAAGTACGGCTTTTGGTACATTCTTTTCTGGATTATCTACAGCATCAGCATTAGCACATGCGGATTCTAGACCCAAGAACGCCCATAAAGTCATGGCGATAGAGTTTGTAGCAGCTTCACCAAATGGCATATTATTGACATTCCAGTTTGCTACATACATATCTGCGGAGAAATATGCCCAGCCTACAGTACTAATTACAAGCACTGGTGCGATAACGCCCCATACGGTAAAGCTAGATACACGACCTGTAATACTAGCACCACCAAAGTTCAATACTGTTGCAAGCCATAATGTGAAAATTGTATAAATACCAGTCATTAATGGAGTTAATGTTGCATCAGCAAAGGTTGCTGCATACCCTACAGCGGAAATAGCAATCGCAATATTAGCAATCAAAAGAGATACACCATAGGTATAGTTCGCCATAAAGTTCCCTGCTTTACCGAAGGAATATTCAGCATAACCACCCATGCCGCCCCCCTTGCGTCCATACATACCACATTTAGCAAATGCGTATGCCAAACACATGGAGCCTACGGCTGTGATCAACCAAGATACGATTGAAAGAGCACCTACCTGTGCCAACTTTGTTGGCAACATGATAATACCGGAGCCCATCATATTTACAGCTGTTAAAATTGTTAGCTGCAATACGGACATCTTATTTTTGCCTGTACTCATAGTTTTACCACCTTTTTATTGATTGTGGCGCCGTCAGAGAAACTCTGACGGCACACAATAGTGTTATTTTTCAAATTCTTTTTTCAATACATAACCATATGCTTTTTTAGTTCCATCTGGTTGTGGTGTAATGTATACACCTTGAATTTCAGGAGCAAAGCCAGGTAACTTATTAATGCCTTCTTGTAGTGCTAAGAAGTAATCACAAGCAGTCTTGGACCAACGTTCACCAGGTTGTACACACAATACTCCAGGAGGATAAGGAAGAGCGCCTTCAAGAGCAATGCGGCCTTCAGCTTCATCTAATGGTACAAGTTCGCCTTTACCACGTTGGAATTCAAAGTTTGCATCTTGAGGATTCAATACATATTCTGGGAAGTAGTCATGTAAGAACAAGCGTTCTTGTAATGTACTAACTTGTCTATCTTTGTAGAAATCATGCATTTCTTGGCATAATTGACGGATATGATAGCCTTTATACTTATCGATATTAGCATAGTAAATCGATGGTAAAACATCTTGCATAGGTGCATCGGCTTCAATTAATTCTTCGAAACGAATCAATTGCGCTACTAAATCATCCATCTTAGTTTTGGATTCTGCTGGTGTCATCAAGAATAAAATTGTGTTCAAGTCACATTTTTCAGGAATGATACCATTTTCACGTAAGTAGTTTGCAAGAATATTGGCAGGAATACCGAAATCTTCGTATTCACCAGTTTCTACATCGATACCAGGAGTAATCAATTGGAACTTGCAAGGATCGATAAAGTATTGACCTTTACCGTAGCCTTTGAAGGAGTGCCATTTAGCATTTGGTTCAAACGCAAAGTATTCTACATCTTGAGCCATTGCTTTTGTATCCCCATCTTCCCATTTTTTACCATGTACAACAGGAGGTACTAATGGACGAAGATATTTACAATGTTTCAATACAGTTTTACGAGCATCAATAACTGTTTCTACACAGTCAATCCATAACTTCTTACCAGCTTCGCCTTCATGCATCTTCGCATTAACGTCAAGTGCGGCGAATAATGGGTAGAATGGAGATGTAGAAGCATGCATCATAAATGCATTGTTAAGACGTTTATGGTTTACATAACGATCTTGACCTTTAACGTGCTTATCTTTTTTATGGATTTGAGATGTTTGAGAGAAACCAGCTTGTTGTTTATGAACGGATTGCGTTACCAATACGCCTGGGTCATTAGGACCTAATTCCAAAAGTAATGGGCTGCAATCTTTCATCATAGGGATAAATTGTTCGTAACCAACCCATGCGGAGTCAAAGAAGATGTAATCGCAAAGGTGACCAATTTTATCAACAACTTGACGAGCATTGTAAATAGTACCATCATATGTACCTAATTGGATAACAGCCAAGCGAATAGGACGTTCAGCTTTTGCTTTTTCTGGATCTTTTTCAGCAATCAATTCACGAATATATTTTTCGTCAAAGCAGTGTTCCAAAATACCGCCGATAGAACCGAATGGGTTACGAGCTGTTTCAAGGTATACAGGTGTTGCACCAGCCATAACAAGAGCACCATGGCAAATAGATTTATGGTTATTACGATCATATAAAATGATATCGCCAGGTGTTAATAAAGCATTCAATACAACCTTATTGGATGAAGATGTACCATTTAATACGAAATAAGTTTTATCTGCATTATATACTTGTGCTGCATGTTGTTGAGCTGCACAGGCTGGGCCTTCATGGATTAAAAGGTCGCCCAATGCAACGTCCGCATTACAAAGGTCAGAACGGAATACGTTTTCGCCGTAGAAATCATAGAATGCACGACCTGCTGGATGTTTACAGTAGAATTGACCACCTTGGTGACCTGGGCAATCAAATTGAGAATTACCTTCTTCTACATAATCTGCTAATGCTTTAAAGAATGGAGGCAATGTAGATTCTTCATATTTATCTGCAGCAGCCTCTATTTGACGTTTATACAAGTCAAAGTTTGTACTAGAACCATCAATTACACGTTCCACTTTCCCCATGAATTGATCTATATCAACAGTATTATCAAAAACCACTAAAAAAATAGGGATGCCAAAGGATTTTACAGTTTCATTTTCTAAGATAGCCGTATCATTTTCACTAATAACGATGGCTGCTATATCAGTAAAATCAGTTTGACTTAAATCAACACTTGCACGACCTTCTAAAGGACCAAAGTAATATTGTGCCTTATGAGAAAATGCGACCTTCATGTGTTTCATAATACGTTCCTCCTAATATAAGAGTTGTAATTAAAATTAATGGAACTTATGTACATAAATATAAGATGTATACCCCTTTAGTAATTGATAGCTATCTCATTTAGTTAGGTGTATTCTTTATCTTTATGTATATTCTAACATTTATACAATTTAATTTATAGCATTTAATAATACGAATTATACATGCACACATAGTAACTATGAGTTTTATGCAAAATGAATATTACGTTAAATTATAGAATATAGTTGTATAAACTTTTTCATATATCGATAACCATTATTAATATGTAAACAATATATACCAACCACTTCATGTATATCTACTTACTGGCATACAAAAAAAGACTGTAATAGAACACAGTTTTACCGCATTCTATTACAGCCTTTAATTTAAAAATTATTCAGTTATTTCTTCTTGAATTTGAGATGTTTCAGGTTTCATTAATGGGAACAACAATACATCGCGAATGGATGCAGAGTCTGTCAAGAACATAACAAGACGGTCGATACCAACGCCCAAACCTGCTGTTGGTGGTAAACCGTATTCAAGAGCATTGACGAAGTCTTCATCCATACGGTGAGCTTCATCATCACCAGCTTCACGTTCTTTCAATTGATCCAAGAAACGTTGTTTTTGATCAATTGGGTCATTTAACTCGGAGAAGCCATTTGCCAATTCACGGCCATAGATAAACGCTTCAAAACGTTCTGTAGCCAATGGATTTTCACGACTTGCTTTCGCAAGTG
>OBRO01000033.1_pt1 | contig 37770 bp, 34 predicted proteins | sample 1475671 | NCBI WGS metagenome assembly OBRO01 (sample SAMEA3360694, study PRJEB22359) | human gut metagenome | biome: ENVO:urban biome; feature: ENVO:human-associated habitat; material: ENVO:feces | place: Bangladesh | collected 2011
AACAAGGTTACATCAAACGCATGAACGCGAACGTATATCGCAACCAACATAAAGGCGGCGCTGGCGTTATCGGCATGAAGACGAAGGAAGACGATTATGTAACACAAATTATGCATGTTCGCACGCATAATACATTGTTGTTCTTTACGTCTACTGGCCGTACATACCGCCTCAAAGCGTACGAAGTGCCAGAAGCAGGTTCCCGTAACTCTCGTGGTACCGCTATGGTCAACGTATTGCCACTTGCTGTGGGCGAATCCGTTACGACTATGATTGACCTTGAACGCATCCATGAAAATGTAAACTTATTCATGGTTACTGAGTTCGGTGTTGTAAAACGTACGGCTATCGAAGAATACCGCAACATCCGTCGTTCTGGCCTCAATGCGATTAACCTTGACGAAGGGGACCGCTTGATTTGCGTAATCGTAACCACAGGTAACCAAGATATCCTAATCGGTACGAAACTTGGTATGGCCATCCGTTGCAACGAAGAGGACGTTCGTCTCATGAAACGCGCGGCTCATGGTGTGCGCGGTATCAAATTGAAAACAGGCGACGTTGTTGTAGGCGCTGGTGTTCTTGAGTCTGATGAAAGCGAAGCACAAGTGTTCACCATTTCCGAAGAGGGGTATGGTAAACGCAACGAAGCAGATGCGTACAATGTACAAAAACGCGGCGGCATCGGTACAAAGAACTTCCGTATTAACGACAAAACTGGCGATGTAGTAGCCGTTGAAGTCGTTCACAATGATGACGAAGTGATGCTCATTTCCGAACAAGGTAAAATCATTCGCTTTAACATGAATGACATTGCTGTGAAAAAAGGCAAAGCCATTTCTGGTGTGAAAACACAAAATCTCGATGACGGTGATAAGGTAGCAAGCATTGCTGTAATCCCTGCATCTGAAATCGAAAGCGAAGAATAGAATAGGATAGAATGATGAAAAAATGGTTAGCTGCCATTATGGCGGCAGGATGTATATTTTTCGGTGGCTTTGGCGTAGCTAATGCTGCTGATTGGTACTACGTTGATGCGGACACAGACGATTCCGCGTGGTTTATCGACAACTCATCTGTGTTTAAAACAGATTCTATGGCTCGTATCTTGGTGAAAGCCAACAATGTAGAAGGTTATACCTATATCTACACCGTTGAAATTAACCGCCCAGATAGCACATGGACAGAAGTGAACGCCACTGTGTATAGTCAATCTGGTGTACCGTTGTTGAGTAGCAATGAAAAACAAAAACCTGTAAAAATTGAGAAAGATACAATAGGATCAGAAGTAATGCAGGCCCTTTGGGGAAAATAAAATTTAATTAAATTTGTATGCTTATGTTTCTGAATATTAGTATTCGTATATAGTGTGATAGGAATGGTAGGGATCGAAAACCTCCACCGGCCGGGTCTGACTCCGGCCTGCGGCCTTCGCAGGGCCAAAGTCGGTTTTCGATTCCCTACCATTCCTTTTCTATATTATGAATACAAAATCAGAAACATAAGCATTTTGTATTCCTTAGAATTTTATTTTTATCAAAGGGCCGGAGAAGGAAGATATATTTTATTTATTTATCGCCTAAATTGTATTAAAATTAGGGGAGAAATATTCGTATAGGGGAAAGGTGGTGTGGTATGCGTAGTTTTGATTATGGGCGGCTCGGGGATTGTCTTTGGGATGGCGAGGTTGTGTCGTTGCTTTCACAGATTCATGAGTATAAGGGGCGGCAGGATTTGTTTGTATCGCAGCGGCCCAGTAGTGTGGCGCGGCTTGTGGAGATTGCGAAGGTGCAGAGTGTGGAGTCGTCGAACCGGATTGAAGGGATTGTGACGACGAAGGCTCGGATTCGGTCATTGGTAGCGGATAAGACGATGCCCCGTAATCGGGATGAGGAAGAGATTGTGGGGTATCGCGATGTGTTGAATACGGTACACGAAAATTACGAGTATATCGATTTGACAAGGCACATTGTACTGCAGTTGCATCGTGATTTGTATGCGTATTCCCACAAGAGGATTGGCGGACAGTTTAAGAATGTGCAGAATTCGATTATTGAGCGACTCGCAGATGGTTCTGAGAGGGAACGCTTTAGGCCCTTGGCACCATATGAAACGCCGGCTGCTATAGATGACATTTGCCATAGTATTAATGCGGTTCTTCAAGATAAATCGGTGAATCCATTGCTTGTGATTCCTGTATTTATACACGATTTTTTGTGTATTCATCCTTTCAATGACGGCAATGGACGTATGAGCCGATTGCTGACGACGTTGCTCTTGTACCAAAATGGGTACATGATAGGTAAGTTCATTAGTTTAGAGCAAAAAATAGAGCGTACAAAGGACAGTTATTATGCGGCGTTAGCTCAATCCGGCGCAGGTTGGCACACAGGCGATGAGGATGTAGTCCCTTTTGTCAAATACATGCTTCGCGTTATTTTGGCGGCTTATCGTGATTTTGAAAGCCGTATTGCATTGCTGACTACGTCGTTATCTGCAAAGGATCGTATAAAAATTATAATTAGTACCACTATTGGTAAGATTACGAAATCTGGAATTCTTGAGAAACAACCAGATATAGCTGTATCTACTGTTGAAAAAGCCTTGAAAGAACTTGTAGAAGAGGGCTTTATTGAGCGACATGGTGTGGGACGAAGTACATTTTACATAAAAGTATCGCAAAAAATTAGCTTTCACGCAAAATACATTTAATATATGGTATAATAAATTAAATTTGATTTTATACGAGGTGAAATATATGAAAAAATTACTAGGTACATGTTTAGCTGCTGCTGCAATTTGCGCATGCGGTTTTGGTTCTGCTAGTGCTGTTAACTGGCAAGTATTTGGTCAAGATAGTGCAGGTATCACTTGGTCTATCGATCAAGATAGCGTTCAAAAAAACGATAAAACTGCAACTGTTATGATCAAAGCTCAAGACTCTGAAGGTTATCATTTCATCGCAACTGAAGAATTCAACCACAAAAAGAAAACTGTAAAAGACCAAAAGGTTGTATTGTATAACCCTCAAGGTTACGCAGAACGTGAAGATAAAGTTGATGGCAAAGATCGTCCAGTTGTTGCTGGTTCCCCATCCGAAGCAGTTTACAACTTCTTATGGCCTCAACAAGCAAAACAAGGTAAAAAATAATATACACCTTATACGACAAAGCAGCTCGAAAGAGCTGCTTTTTTGTGCGTTTAGATGAGGTTTGTATCTTGTTTTACAATTTAGTATAACGTAATATAGTATATCGTAATATACTATATCGTGTTATACTAAAGAAGATATAGATAGGATATTTGTTGCATAGCGTAATTTAGATTAACGAGGAGGTGCGATATGGTATTTGTAGGCCGTGAACATGAATTAGCTTCTCTGGAAGCGCAATATAATTCAAAACGTTTTGAGTTGGCGATTGTGTATGGACGCCGTCGTGTGGGTAAGACGTATTTGTTGCACCACTTTTTGGCGTCTCATGATGGCGCGTATATGGTGGGCCTCGAATCTGGTGCGAGTAACAATTTAGAGGCGCTTTCACAAGCTGTATATCGTGCAACGGGGATGATTGAAACCGGTAAATTACAGTCCACGTTACCGAATTTTCCAACGATCACGGCGGCGTTGACCCATTTATTTGAGTATAGCTTAGACCATCATTGTATATTTATTATCGATGAATATCCGTACTTGGCGGAATCGATTCCGTCCGTTTCGTCTGAGCTGCAGGCCTTGATTGACGCGTATAAAAATCGATCCCAGTTAATGCTCATCTTGTGCGGTTCGTCCATGAGTTTTATGGAAAATCAGGTGCTAGGCCATAAGAGCCCTTTGTATGGTCGTCGCACGGCGCAGTATAAAATTAAACCGTTTACGTATATCGAGGCCCGTCAAATGGTACCCCATCTTTCCTACGAGGATAGTGCTATCGCCTTTGGTCTTACCGGTGGTGTGGCTGAATATTTATCATATTTTAGGGAAGGGGATTCTCTTGATGAAAGCATTATCTCCTTGTTTTTCACGCCTACAGGACGTCTTGTAGATGAGCCATCGAGTCTATTAAAGCAGGAATTACGGGAGCCGCGCCAGTATAATGCCATCCTCAGTGCTATCGCTAAGGGAGCCAGCCGTAATAACGAAATTGCTACTAAGGTAGATATGACAACGGGGGCATTGAATAATTATCTAAAAAGCCTTATTGATTTACAGATCATCGAAAAAATACATCCTGTTGGATCTAAGTCTAATAAAAGTATTTATACCATTAAAGATTCTATGTATACCTTTTGGTATCGTTTTGTAGAACCGAACCAAGGGGCCATTGAAAGCTTTAATGGCAAACTTGTATACCATCAATACGTTAAACCTATGCTTTCACATTTCATGGGACCCGTATTTGAAACGATGGCAGCACAATATGTACAGGTGCGCATTCACCGAGGCTCAGTTCCGTTCTTGCCACAACAAATAGGTCATTGGTGGGGCACGGATAGTGCAACGAAAAAGCAAGTTGAAATCGATGTAGTGGCCATGGCGGACATACAAGCGAATCCCAATGCACGGCCTGTACATCATGTATTAGTGGGCGAGTGCAAATGGAAAAATGAACCGGTTGGCCAAGATGTGTTGGTATCACTCATGGAAAAAGCCCGTGTATTGCACGGTGAACCATACTATTGGCTATTTAGCAAACGAGGGTTTGGATTTGTCTCAGACGATGAACGGGTAGAGCTCATCGATGTACCGATGATGTATGAACTTTAAAGTTTCCTGTTTATGAAGTCCAATAATCTTTCAATTCCTACTATCCTAGTACGTTGATTGATGGCCTCCTGATTTGTTATGCTAGTAATATAGGAGAAATTAAAACTTTCACAATAGGTATGATTATACAGAACGAGGAGGTCCTCATGTCCCAATTTGAATTTATCGACAAACGCGTGCCAATCGCGCTCGACAACCCGTCCATTTACCACGACATTTCGAAGTGTAAGAATTGCACCTTGTGCCGTCGCGCTTGCGCCGATGTGATGAGTGTGCTCGATTACTACGACCTCGAAGCGACTGGCGATGTGCCAGTGTGCATCCACTGCGGTCAATGTGCGGCTGCATGTCCATTTGATTCCATGCATGCGAAATCTGAGCTTGATAAGGTGAAAGCGGCTATTGCTGACCCTGACAAGATCGTTGTTATCCAAACGGCTCCGGCTGTGCGCGTGGCTATCGGCGAAGGCTTTGGCTACGAACCAGGCACATTCTTAGAAGGAAAAATGGTTAGCGCCCTTCGTAAATTGGGTGCTGATTATGTGGTTGATACGAACTTTGGTGCGGATTTGACTATTATGGAAGAAGCATCTGAGCTTGTAGATCGTCTAAAGAATGGCGGTACTATTCCTCAATTCACATCCTGTTGCCCTGCATGGGTGCGCTTTGCGGAAATCTATTTCCCTGAACTCATTCCGAACTTGTCCAGTACACGTTCTTGCATAGCCATGGAAGCGGCTATGATTAAGACGTACTTTGCCGAGAAAAAGGGCATCAATCCAGCGAATATCGTGTCCGTTAGCGTTAACCCTTGTACGGCGAAGAAGGCCGAAACTAAGCGCGTTGAGGAAAATGCGGCGGCTCGTTATTACGATGATGAAAGTCTCGGCATGGACACGGATATTTCCATTACCACACGTGAATTCATTCGTTGGCTCAATGACGAAGGTGTTGATTTTGAAAGCCTAGAAGATTCTCAATTTGATGATTTAATCGGCATGGAAACTGGTGCATCCATCATCTTCGGTAATACAGGCGGCGTTATGGAAGCTGCTATGCGTACGGCGTATAAGCTTATCACTGACAAGGAACCACCTCCATATGCCTTGACCCACCTCGAAGATGTTCGCGGCATGAACGGTGTAAAAGAAGCGACTGTACAACTTGGCGATGATGTTACCTTATCCGTTGCTGTTGTACACGGTGGCAAAAATACACGTGATTTCCTCAACGCTTTAAAAGAAAATGGCAAACACTATGACTTCATCGAAGTTATGGCATGCCCAGGTGGTTGTATCGGTGGTGGTGGTCAACCACGTACTAAATTACCACAAGCTGTGAAAACAAAAGAAGCCCGCATCGGCGGACTTTATAAAGCTGATGAAGAATATAAATATGTGGCATCCTATGAAAACCCAGAAATCCAAGATCTATATAAAAATTTCTTGGGTGAACCATTAGGACATAAAGCACACGAACTACTTCATACACACTATACAGACCGTAGTGCACAACTAGGGGACCGCAAAGACGTGGTGCCTGAAACATGCCCTACATCACCTAAATACAAAGGGTAATTAGAGTAGAAGCCCCCATGGCATCCTAAAACCTCCACCGCCTAGACGGCTGGCGTAGCCAGCCTGGCAAAGTCGGTTTTAGAATACCATGGGGGCTTTCTCTATGTACTTTTGTATAAAGGTGATGTCAGGGTATTGTTTCTGGAGAAGGGAGAAAGCCGACACGCTACTGCGTTTACGCGGAGTCCAAAGTCGTTTTGAGGGCCGATAGGTCTTTCTCTATGTACGTTTATTGCATTTTAAAAAATGAGATGAATGGAAAATGAATTAAATTATTGACGCAAAATCCATAAACCCTTATAATAACTGTATCTTAAGAAAAATCATTTTCTTCCAGTATTTACCTATATCCATAGGCCTTATGGATTAAATGGGAGCATGTTTTGACCGTTTACGGTGTGAGGTTTTCCAAAACCTATTTTTAAGCCCCATGAATACTGGCTTTGTAAGGCCTGCTGTTGCAACAGTACTTACCGTTTACGGTATTGAAACTCACTAAAATTATTGAACGTAACGGAAGATGATTCCCCAATAGTTGCAACAGTACTTACCGTTTACGGTATTGAAACGCTCCGTTACTGGAGAAGAGGAGAAAAGTATGAAAGGAAGTTGCAACAGTACTTACCGTTTACGGTATTGAAACTAGATATACTTGCGTGTGCAATCGGAACTCTAGGTTGCAACAGTACTTACCGTTTACGGTATTGAAACACACCAAAAGTTGCACCGAATACTGTTGCTGCTGCTAATGTTGCAACAGTACTTACCGTTTACGGTATTGAAACATTAATATTGTTCGGTGACAGGTGTCCGCCCTTATATATATAGTTGCAACAGTACTTACCGTTTACGGTATTGAAACATAATTCATATGATCCATTAATAGTAGGATCACAGAATAGTTGCAACAGTACTTACCGTTTACGGTATTGAAACTTGCATTTAGATGCAAGAACCCAAAAACCTTTCATGTTTTTGTTGCAACAGTACTTACCGTTTACGGTATTGAAACCTACGCCTTGTTGACGACGTATTTTACGAGCTTCAAGTTGTTGCAACAGTACTTACCGTTTACGGTATTGAAACAATGTATAATTGTAAAGACATTCTACTACCATAATAATTTCGTTGCAACAGTACTTACCGTTTACGGTATTGAAACCTTTATAGCAAAAGCTATTAAAGCAAAGGGACTAGATGGCAGTTGCAACAGTACTTACCGTTTACGGTATTGAAACCGAAAACATAAGAAACAACATTAGCGAATTTTTTTTGAGTAGGTTGCAACAGTACTTACCGTTTACGGTATTGAAACGAGGAGAAAAAGTATGAAAGGGACCTCCACACAGAAGGCGTTGCAACAGTACTTACCGTTTACGGTATTGAAACTGTTCCAATGATTTCTAGAGCCAAGGAAGATTTATTAACGTTGCAACAGTACTTACCGTTTACGGTATTGAAACTAAAAAGTTTAAAAGGTGATGGATATGCACAATTATGTGGGTTGCAACAGTACTTACCGTTTACGGTATTGAAACTAAAAAGTTTAAAAGGTGATGGATATGCACAATTATGTGGGTTGCAACAGTACTTACCGTTTACGGTATTGAAACTAGAACAGAAGAAGTAATTGCAACAGCAGCGATAGATTTGTTGCAACAGTACTTACCGTTTACGGTATTGAAACTAGTAAAAAAGCAATGAATGATTGATGTTTACTAGATGGTTGTTGCAACAGTACTTACCGTTTACGGTATTGAAACTTCAACTTATGATATGTCATATCTTGGTAAATATGTAGAGTTGCAACAGTACTTACCGTTTACGGTATTGAAACCGTGGTATTTAAAAAAATATAAATACCATAATTAGTTGCAACAGTACTTACCGTTTACGGTATTGAAACGAAAAAGCGGCGGCGGCGAAAAAAGCTTCGACGAAGGTTGCAACAGTACTTACCGTTTACGGTATTGAAACATACCCATAGCAGCTGGACCTGTTAACAAGATGTCCAAGTTGCAACAGTACTTACCGTTTACGGTATTGAAACTTCTCCAGTAATACTTGTTAACGTACTAGGAGAGTTGCAACAGTACTTACCGTTTACGGTATTGAAACCCTTTTACAGCTGGAATAACTTGGTCCACATCACCATTTTGTTGCAACAGTACTTACCGTTTTCGGTATATGATGTTTGATTGAGCATTACTAAAATCGAATTTTATAATTGTAATAATATAAATTGAAATAGCCAGTACTATGTTTTGTAGTACTGGCTATTATTGTTTAATTTAACTGAATGTATTTATTGTTGTTAATGAAATATTAGATCTAATATTTGGTTATTAGTGCATTTCCTATTATAATTGGTATAAAGTATTGTTTTGTGAAAATTATATGAATTGGGAGATATTATAATGTGGAAATATGCTATAGAAGAAATGGATGAGATAACTTATAAGGATTTGGCGTGTGAACTTATGAGGATATTTTCTCATTCTGCAAATATAGATGATATTAAATTGCTTAGTGGTGCTAAATATATAGCGGCAGCAGTTATTAAAAAGCAACTAGGTAATCATACTCTGGCAATATTCACTCCATTATATAAATCTCATGATTCTGATAAATCATATTGTGGACTAAGTCAATTAGAGGTTGCTATTGATGGTAGGCATTATCTGATTAGTAGAACCTGGTTATGGTATTATGACTTTCACATTGTTTATCCTTATATGGAAGACGATAGTTCGGACGTGTATGTTAATAAAACTGATGAACAACGTTTTTTATATGATTTGAAACTACTATGTGAACTTGCTCTAATGATTTGTGGGGAAAATAATGATTGTAATTCGAGTCGTTATATAGTTCAGTATTACTTAGATTTGATTCATATGGTTGAAATAGGTGAGTTCAAGCTCAGTATGTTAGGTGTAGATTGGGATGATGAATATATGTCTAAATCAACACGTGATGATTATTATGATGAAAGTAAACTATACCAACCGGATTATAGTTATGATGAGGATGATGAGTTTCCTCCTGAATTTTGGGAAGCTGTATATAATATGATGGAGAAATAATAAGGAAATAGGGGGCGATGTACATGAAATGTAAATTGAGATGGATATTTGGTATAGTTTTTAGTATTCTTTGTATGTGCTCTTCGATAGCTGTAGATGCCTATCAAAATTCATTAGATAGTACAATACGGGCTTCAAATAAAATTGTTGGCGATTGGTATGATACTAATGGGAATAAAGTATTAACCATTTCTAATGGATATATTAATGGTTGCCCTATTGTAGATGGTGCCGATTTTGTAGGAGGTTACCCTGGGGCAGGTGTATTTATTATTCAAGAAGCACAAGGTAGAAAAGCGATTCATCTGCAGTGGATGGGGGATGGTGAACATAAGACGTTAATTATAAATAAAAAAGTTCAATTAAGTACGATTCCTAAACGAGAACATTATGAATCGATTGCTGGTGTTTATTTAGGTATGACTAAACAAGAGGTTATAGATTTGCTAGGCGTGCCAAGTGCTCCTATTGATAGTCGTGGTCGTGAAATATTAAAGTATAGTAATTTAGGAATATCTGTTGAACTAGATCATGGTGTTGTAACTGTTATTAACCTTATTGGTGATAATGCACATTTAGAAAAGTCAGGATTAACTAAGAGTTCATCGTTAATTGATTACTATAATTTCTACCAGTTTAATAGAATGCCATCGGAACTTTCAAAAAATACATTCCAAGGTTGTTTTTCTATTGGACATGGAGAGTATATCGCTTTTTCTAATGGTGAAGTTTCACTAACATCATATAGTAATTAATAGTGTACATATAGAAATCGTCAGTGCTTTTGTATAAGTACTGACGATTTTTGTGTTTAGATTATGAAAATAAGATGATACAATAAGTATATATATTAGGGTATCTGTGTAAGTGGAGGCATTATGTTAACGATTGCGCTCAATGAATATGGGGACTTTCATCATTTAGGACAAGATGAAGAGAATATTAAGACGATACATTTTATTGCTGGTATTGTGTATGATGATATGGATAATGAACAGGATGCTGAGAATGAACGGATTCGGTTGGATCGTTTTTTTCGTGCTGTTGCAGAAGACTCGCATAGTTTGTATCCACAAGGTTTTTTCGGTAAGCTCAAGATTGATGAAGCTGCAAAAGAAAAAGGACAGGAAACATTCAATCCTGATGCTAAAAAAGACATGCGCATCTTGCGAGATGTTATTGATGCGGCATTGCCTGAGTTTTTAGCACATGGTACGTATAATGGGGAAGCGCTTGTGGCCATGCCTCGTGTCGGTCATTATGCGATTGCGCTTACGCTTAAGAGTGAGGCCGGAAAAACTGAATATTTACAACCTTCTATGAGTAATTTGCTGCATGATAAGGTTGCGAGTAATCTCTATTGGCACATGGCGGATGGGCTAGTGTCGCGCTTGGTGTTTACGAATCCCTTTGCACTCGGTGTACAACGTGTGCGTTTGCAGTTAGCCACACAAATGATAGATGTACTAGATTCGGAACGAGGTCGACTAATCGAGTATGCTCAACTAGGTTATACACCATATGAGTACCAAAATGAGCAGGTGAAAAAAGAGGGGATTACATCCTATCAGGTGGCAAATGCTTTTGCGTATAGGGCCTCTTTGGATCGGCACATGGTAGAATCGAATCGCCCTGATTTGGATGTAAAGCTTCGCACTGTGTCCTTGCGTATGGAAGAGGATGACCCTGAAACGACAATTCGTAATGCATTTTTATACTTAGCGACCTATATTTGCACGAATTTTATTTACTACGGCGCTGATCGGGCGGCAACCGATGTCTTTAAATTCAAAAAATTGGTGGATTTTTCTAATAAGTTGAATCCAACGCATCAAAATCTATTGTTCGTGTATGATAATGTCGATACGTACTTTGAGCAGGCTATGCAGGCCTATCTTAATGGCGATTACTTCGCTGCCTTATGTTATACATATGATGCGTATAATTGTGAAAGTAGATTCCAATCCTATTACAAAACAAACTGGTTCCCATTCCTTGAGGAACTCATTCATAGTGCGGATGACCGCGTAGCGATTGAACGAGCTGTACAAGATTTTGTAAATTATGCAAACCAAAGTCATATTGATGCGGGAAAATTACATTATGTGTACGAGCAACTCAAATATGTATTAGAAGATATTCAGCATCTCTCTAGCGTTGATCAACGTTTGGTATACGCTTTTTATGATGGTGGCGTAACGGCCTTTAATCACCTAGGTGAAAGCGAATTTGCCGTAGCGTGCTTTCAAAAATGTCAAGCCTTGGCACATATCGTACCATTAGAAACGTACATGCAAACTGTACGCCGTCGCGTTGTAGCAAAATTGGATAGTTATGCTTATGACGATGCATTAACATTAGCTAACTACGTGGTAGAGTATGAGGAACAAATACAAGGATTGCGAGAAAAACTCAGTATGGATGACAAAGCGATTAGCTTGGGGCAGGCCTATAGCCAGTTAGGTCAGGTGTATGCTTATTTGGAACGAGAAGAGGCAGAATCATACTTTGTGAAAGCTCTTTCCATATTCCAAGAGGGAACTGACGATTATTACCGCACATTGTCCTATCTATTGCACTATTATATTGATGCAGAAAAACAACGTGATTATGAAATATGGGTTCCAAAATACTTTGGAGGAGCCATTAACGTCTCCGATCAATTAACATATATTACGAGCATGACAGATGATGACAAAGCAGTGCAACATGAATCTTATACATTATATGTGTATATCAAGGCGTTGTACCAATTCTATAAACATGCAGTAGGCAAAGATGTGACAAAACGTATTGTGGATCTAGGCAGAGATGTTGGTCAAACGTTAAATTACTCTGTTAAAGGGCACCCTTGGGAACTCATTTTTATCTATATGTCGCTTCTTAGCTATGACTGGAACTATATGACGGATGTTGAGTATTTCAAAGACTGTATTCGTAAAACCGTAGATAATCCAGGTCCAGCTATTCGGAATATTATGGCTTATGGTGAAATGCGCATTGCAGATCGTAAGGGGAATCAAAAATTATGTGATGCAATACGCAAAACATTAGAGCAAGATGTGAAGAATATTGGGCGGTCTATGACGTATATGTTTAGATAAGTAATGGGAGATTATAATGATTACGATTGCACTAGATGAAAATGGCGATTTTGAGGGCTTTCAACAGTCTGGTCAGTCAGAACCTCTGTTTATAGCTGGTATTGTATATGATGACAAGGGCCATGAAAATGATGCATGGAATGAGATGCAGCGCTTAGATGATTATTTTCGAGCCGTAGCGAGTACGGTAAAATGCCACTATCCTATTGATTTGCACATGAATCAAAAAGGAACCAATGGATATAATGTTAAACGTATGAAAACGGAATTGCAGGCCACATTGCCGGAATTCTTTCAACAGGGAACGTATAAAAATAAGAAAATTGGTAAATATCCGCGGCATGGTAGCTATCGTATTGCGATGATGCTCAAGAGTAGCATTGGTAAATCCATCTTGAACCGCAAGTCCACTAGCATGCTTGTAAATGATGAATATGCTAGCAATCTCTATATGAATATGGCCTATTCCATCGTGTCGCGCCTCGTATTCCACAACCCCTATGATTTGCATGTGTCTAAGGTTAAATTTGATTTGGCAACACGTCAGGTGCCTGTGAAAGCTGACGATACGGAGTTGTGTAATAAATATACTAAGATAGGCTACAAGTATAAAAACGAAGAAGGAGATATTCGTTTTTTCCAAGTAGCTAACGATTATAACTATCGGGCTGCATTAGACCGAAAATTACTAGAAACGAATCGGTTGGATTTAGACATTGATCGATTCTCTGTGCGTTCTATTCTCTACTATGCAGATCAGGAGAAATCCAAGCAATATACTTTCTTATACTTAGCCGATACGATTTGTGCTATTCTTAACCATAATAAGGAAGGACAAAGTGTTACTCAGTGGCAAGAATCCTTTGTAAAGCAAGCAACGCAGCTTAATGGTTCAAGTCAAAACCTTATCTTTATGTATGATGATATCGACATGGCCTATGAACAAGCCGTTACGGCGTATCAACAAAAGGACTATTTCAAGTCTCTTTCTGTTTTATTTGCTTCTAAACAAAGCCGGAGTGAGTTTAAAAACTATTATTGGGAACAATGGTTTCCAAAGATTGAGGAATGGATTTCTCAAGTCAACGATGTGGATGCCATTGAAGAGGCAGTGCGTCAATTTGCGAAATATGCTAATTCTAATTTATTGAAACAAGATGAATTGGTATATTTACATACCCATTTAAAACCATTAGTGGAAAAAACAAAAATAGATAAACGAAGCCAGTATATTTTTTATGATGCTAGCGTGACTGCGTATAACCATATAGGGGATAGCCAAATGGCAGAACAATGCTTTGAGATCTGCAAGCGTTTTGCTAAATACTGTCACGTAGAAGAATATTTGTTAACCCTTAAACGTCGTGTGGTTATGCTCAATGACCAGTATCGCTACGAAGAGGCGCTTTCACTAGCAAAAGAAATACTTGAATACGAGGACGAATTAGCATCGTTACGTCAATTATTGGTTGAGTCTGATGAAGAGGCTAGTATCAGTAAGGGGCGGGCCTTGAGCCAATGCGGCCAAGTATATGCGTATATACGCGACCCACAAGCAGAAACCTATTTCAAAGAAGCGTTAGCTCAGTTTGATGAACAATCCATCGATTATAACATTACCTTGTCCTATTTGCTTCATCATTATATCGATATGGGGAATCAAAAGGGGTATGAATGTTATGCTCCAAGCTATTTTGGCGGTCATGATGCGGTATGGAATCAGTTTAACTATCTAAAAGATATGACTGAAGATGCGCAAAAACAACAATCCTTTAAATTTGCCTTCTATGTGTATATTAAGGCATTGTACACCTTCTATTTGGATCAATTAAATTCAGAAAAACGCCGCGACCTATTCAAGTGGGTTCAAAACATGCCAAAGAGTAGTAAATCTGAACACTTAAACGGACATCCTTGGGAATTGATCTATAAATACTTTGCTTTAATTGCATTTACATATAAGAAACAAGAATTAGCTGATGAATTTATACAGCTCACACAAACTATCGTGCAGGAACGAGCCGCAGCTATAGATAACATCATTGCTGGGGGACTTGTTGAATATTATATATTAGTTGGTAATAACGAGTTGACTGAACAAGCAAAAGACTTGTTTACCAATGATGAGATACGAGAACAGTATGAAGAATTATTGGTGTATATGTTTAGGTAATCGACATACTTTATAAATATAAAAGGAACCATTTCAACTTATATGAACTAAGTTGAAATGGTTCCTTTTTTCTCTATTTATTTTTGTGCTTCACACATTCTAATATGCACTGCTAGTTTCCTAATAATCCCTAAACATCGTTCTACTTCTCTACGTATATCCTGGCTGCTTGTATAGCGGCCTTTTTTTTCTTCATTGGCATGGGCCGTATCGTTACGAACTTGTTTTAGAGTATTATATGCAATTAGCAAATCAATGGTATCGTTGGCGAGCGGTTCAGATAAGCATTGATTGAGTGATAGTCCCTCAATATTAAATACATTATTCGGAAAATCATTTACATAATCATATTGATAATGTAGTACTAGTCCTAAAACTGGTAATAAATAGTTTTTCTCGATACCGCCTTTAAGCCCCTTAAATAAAGCTTTCTTTATTTTATATACTTTATTATCTGTAATTAATTTGATAGAGGAATCTTCTTTATTAATAGCAATAAGTTCATTGGTAGTGGCTTCATTATTACATATTTGTTTTAGAAGATATTCCCTCACTATTTGGGGAAATAAATTTAATCTAGTTATATTAGCACCAGATAAGGTAATATCACTAAGAAATTCAATAAATATTTGTAAGTGATATAAGGTATTATCAGGTTGTAAATAGCTATTTTTCGTAATAGGTGTATTTATGATTTTATCATAGAATATGGTATTTAATGACTCAAATTCATCTGATATTTTAAGTTTAGTATCATTAGATTTTTTTTGTTGAATATATTCATTTTTACTAACCAGTTTGTTTATATGTTCTTTTAATAGCTTGCGAAGTGGCTCATATGCATTGTTTTTGCCGTTCTTATGTAATTGAACTAAGAATTTCCCAATTTTATAATTGATTTGATTGAAATATTGCATTTCGATGGAACGTGTGTCGTCTAAATCAACTTCAAATTTTTTATAATCCAAGTGAATAATCTTTTCTTTCAAAATCGTTCGTGGCACATATTCAATAAATAGCGCCAATGCTTGTTGCAAGTAATCGTTTTGCAAGCACCATTCGATGTATACGAGGTCATCCTCTGGATCGGATACTATGGTTTCGTAGCTTTCTTGAATTTTATTGCGCATGAGCTGAAAGATACCTAACTCAAACTGACTATTATCTTGTTTACGACTAGCAATATTTGTAAATAATGTATTGATACCCTCTACGGATGATTGGAATAATCCGCGACTAGATAGGCTAATCGCTTCTGAAAAATCACCCATTTTATCGAGTAGTTGATTGGTTAATTCATCTTCGGTGTTGGTTTGGTCAAAGTAATGACGTAATGTTTTTGCATCACCATAGTGGGTGAACTCGGAGAAACCGGCGATCATGTCGAATAGGAAATATATATCCTTGCTTTCATATACAGTAATCGTATTGTTTTCATTATCCAAGTTAGCATATGAAATAGAGCCGATTTGCATGCCTTGGTAGGCCACGAGGCGAATGATGGCGAGCATGAGCATGATAGCTGTGCGAGGTCCACCCGTCAAATCTACATGCAATGTTACCGTATCCTCTTTAGGTTGGGCATGATAAAACTTCATCATTTGTTGTGACATGTTGAGGATGCTTGCCTTGAGGTTGCTGATGTTTTCAATATCGCCACATTCGATATATTCTACCGTATTAGAGGACCAGTCTAAATCGATATTATATTCATTGATAAAATCATTTATACGTGATTCAAAGATTTGCTTTGTTGTAATATGTTGACTAGGACTGTCTACACGTTTGATTTTTGTTGAAAGTTCCTTTGTTTCGAAAAAGAAAAGCTTTTCTAATGTAAACTGGTCACGTTTATCATGAAGTACGGTCTTTAATACAGATTCACTAGTTTGTATGATTTCGTTATAAGGCTTTTTAATCGTTGTCGATACAAGTGTATTTCTGAGCTTATCTTCATCATATGGGAATTTAGACTTAAATGCTGTCAAAAACGTAAGGTATATATGGTGTTCCATTATGACTCTCCTAACAATGAAATCGCTTGTTTATAGATGTTGTCGAGCTTTTCTTTGATGATCTGTGGTTCGTGTACACGGACAGCGGCTCCGAGGGATAATAGGATGCGGAGGATATCTGTTTCTTGGAATGGTAGGTATTCTACGCTGAGTGTAAACTCGTTCGTATCTGTTTCAGTGCCTACGATGTCGTAGTTAGAGAAGGCATTAAAACAGCGGTCGATGGCATTGTTAATATCGTATACAGAAAACGTTACACTTTGTTGGTTGGTTTCTTGATATTCTCGGTATATTGCATCCATATCGATGTCGATTGGCTCCGTTCCTACTGTGACAGCAGGTAAGGTGTGCATCGGATAATAGTCAAATGTATTATCGTCGAGGCGATAGCCAATGAGCGCATAACCATTGGTAGCTCCGTTATATTCCATCTTGCACGGAAGTACTGTCGTGGTAGTGCCTGCAGTCGTCCAAGAGATATTCGTACCTTTCATCATGGCTTCAGTGCAGCGTTGATGGTTCTCATAGGATTTTGGTGTTTCGTCAATAGCTAAACTGCGGTTTCGCCATGTGTGTGGCGGCAATGTAGTTGGTACACTGTATAATGCGTGCGCCAAAATTTGGTACACGTTGTGCGGCACCATCCAGTTGATGCGGTCATCGCTTAATAAATCCTTGAGAAACATGTGTTCCGCTGCCGTGGTGACAAGGGTCGGTAACTCTGAAAAGAGTGGTTCTAGACCATGTGCTTCTGGTCGTACTAGATAGCTAGGTAATGCGTGTTCATACTGATCGTTTTCCTCCACCGGTGCATAGCTGTCCAATAATGGTCGGTGGTTCATGATATATTGTAAATCATCTAATGTGTAGGCTACACCGTTGATAAGATCTCGTTGGATGCGGTATTGTGTGGCACAGGTTACTGCTGTGATTTCGTTTAGTAGTAATGATGTGCTGCCATCTGTCTTGTCTGTTTCTGGTGAAAGTAAATTCCAAGAAGGGTGAGCTTTTTTGGTATAGCTGCTTGGTTCGGATACGGTTTCATGTTGTGTGTACTGTAGATTATCATTAAACCGAGTGCGAATGCTTTCAGGTGTGCTTTCTGTGATTTCAATATAAGGTAGAAATGTACGCAACAATGGCAACAGAATTTGCCCATCTTGAACGTGTAGGCAAATATCCATGTACTCTGGTGCGGAGCTTTCACAATGGATTGGCATGTGACGGAAGGTATCCGTAAACTTGGTCCATACTGGCTCGTAGCCGTCTAATTTGTGGAACCGTAGATGTAGTATCGTATTATGACGTGCTTTAGCCGTTGGTATCGGTGTATCGCTATTGAAAGTGCCCTTTATGGTTATCGTGCTGATAGCATCGATGCGATACGTAACGAGTGTATTCTGATGAACGGAAATGAGGTAATCGCGGTTGCCTATATAATCTGATTCAATGCGTACAGGTCGAACCATTACTTTGGGTCTACGTTTATTGCAGAAATTAAGCTCAACCATTTTATGGTGATGTAAGGCATCGGCCAAGGTGTACAGAATCGTTTCATCGATGACGTGCAATGGATTGGTATAGGTAAATACATATTGTGACTCGTAGGCATGGGGAGCTGGTTGTTCTAGTTCATCCAAAAGGGAGGTACCGGTGATGAGTGCTTGCAGTTTTGTTAACAATGTGTGTCCTGCAGTACCAAATAGGGATATATTCTTATAGACAAAAACGGCACGATTTAGCTGTTCTAATTCATGCATTGTACATGATTCGAGGCCGATTGAAACAAGGCTATACACATGGGTATTCTTCTGTACAATTTCATCAATCACACCAATCGTAACTAGTTTTTTCATAATCCGTATTAGTGTTTGCTTTTCGATGATATCTGGAATTATCTTATTCGAATCGCTGTGTTTTTCCTCTAAAAAGGACTGGTATGCTGGTAATATATACGGATCGTCATTGATGTATTCGTATAATTCCGTCATGGTGCAGCTTGTGTGCTTGTTGATTGTGTTGATGATAGCCAAGAGGAGAATAATCGTTTCTGGTTTCATCGCATACAGTGCGTATATATCAGCTAAATAGTTGTGGCCCCAGTAGAAATCTTGCTTTGCAATCGTATGGACGCGGGTACGTCCGATTTGAGTGTCCCGAATCTTGGATCCCATGTTGAAATAAGCAAGGCGTTTTAGATAATCGTCATGTAAACTCTTTTTAATACCTCGTTTCGGTGCCGTATTTCTCGTATGTAGGCCCATGGCCAAGCTACGAAAGAAAAGACGCATATTTTTAACGGTTTTTAGATAGTTCGTTACACTTGGCATAGGACCTCCTCGGTTGAATAATGAAACTTTCATGAATACTATATCAAATTTTGATGTATTTATATAGAGTTTCACCATACCACCGTGATTAATTCCTAGTTTTTTTGAACTGTTATGCATAGCCTTATTGGATATACTAACGATACAGAAACGGCAAGAAATTAATGACGGATGAGGGAATTGATTCCCGAGGAGGCTTATATGACATTTACAAACTGGAAAGTAACGGACAATGAATTAGTGGATATGAGCGACGACGAGAACATGACGATGCTCAATGGGTTGCCTGTCAATGATGATGGGGTTATTGGTGAAAGCCTAGTTACTAGCAAGGATGTATTTGAGGCGCGTCGAGAGGGGAACCTCGACCGTGCCTATTCGATGGCGAAAACATTGATGGAGAAACCAGATTCGGGGCCATGGGATATCCGTGCTTGTGCGTGGTGCTTGATTGATCTCATCAAACGAGCCAATGCTATGCATGACGAGGCAGATGTAGAGTGCTATCAAGGGGAGCTACAAAAACTGGCCATTAATGAAGCGGATGAGGTCTTGTTTAAACAAACGTTATACGCATTGCGCATCGGTAGCCCCGCTATGAAGGAACTATCTGCTATTAAACAGCTTAAGGAGAGAGGCAATATCCAAGAGGCTACCGAAAAAGCGAAGGCTTTGTATGCGGAGTTTCCTGATGATGTAACGGTAAAACGCTCTTATGCATGGTGTCTATATAAAATCCTACAGCAAAAGGCAAAGGAGTCACCATTAAATATCCAACATGTAACGGGCTGTTTAGATGAGTTATTCTCGCTAGGGCTTTCACAAGAGGTAGCCTTGTTACGGTGTATTTGGGGCACTGTGTTATCCATTGAAAATGTAGAAGGGCACATTGCATTGTACAATTATGCATTACAAATGGATTTTGACAAGCTGGAAGAGTGTGATTATCAGGTGGCACCGTATGTGGGCAGTGATGGGAAACATCATGAATGGCCATCCTTGGTGATGCGTGTTCTTAAAAAATCTTTGGACAGCCTTAATCGGTATGTAGATAAGGATATCATTCATCATTTGTGTGATATCACAGAAGAACGAATGCGTTCCTTGACGGAAAATACATTCTTCTTACAATGGTCTTTGGCAAAGGCGTACCTATTAGTGGGTGAAGCCGATAAAGCACGAGATATCATTCTTCATTTATTACAATCTAAGCCCAGTTCGTTCTGGCTTTGGAATGGTTTGGCAGAAACTATGGCGGGTGATCATGATATGGCATTATCTTGTTATGCTAAGTCGCTCACGCACCAATGTGATTTACAATTTAATGGGCGTGCTAAATTGGGCCTTATTCAAGAATTGGTGGCGTTAGGTCAGTATGATGTGGCGAGTGCTGAAGTTCAAGCATTGCACGCGTATCGCACGAAGGAAGGTCATAAAATAGGTGAAGCTCTTAATCAATATATGCATGCTAGTTGGTATGTACCGGATAGTCCAGCCGTTGATGCAGGGTTTTATAAGGACCATAGTTTGGCAGCTGCAAAGTTGCTCAATACATTCTTACCAACCACCATTGGTGTAGTTAATTATATTTCAGAAAAAGCACATAAGGCATTTATCGTCGCAGAAGGTGATAAATTGCTTACGTATCACTATGATGATGCGGCATCCATCCATGAAATGGACGTAGTGTCTGCTGTCTATACCACCTATGAACGTCCTGATAGTACTACTGGATTCCAAGCTGTATCTTGTGAAATTACCGACCAAGAGGCACCTAGTACTCTTATCAAACAATTTGGCGAAAAAATTAAAGTTATCGGATCAGGTATGGCTTTCACAGTGAAACATAATGTATTTATCGATAAACCATTGGTAGAACAACATCAATTGATGAACGGTGACGTCGTTTCGTTGACTGCTATCCGCTCCTTTAATAAGAAAAAGAATAGTTGGGGCTGGCAAGCCGTGGATATTGACTCTATTCATCGTGCTGACGATACTAGCGAGGACGTTTCTGTCATTTAACGGTGGCTGATTATTTTGAATTATAGTGAACATAACATTGACCTATCCATGTATTATTGTGGATAGGTCATTTTTATGGGGAGAATCATTTTCTAGGCCTGTGAAAGTTTTAAAAATCAGCATAATCCTAATGACTGTCTGCTTATTTGAAACTTTAATGTGAAAAGAAAATGAAATAACATATTGACGTTAAATCCAGAAACCCTTATAATGACTGTATCTTAAGAAAAATCATTTTCTTCCAGTATTTACCTATATCTATAGGCCTTGTGGATCAAATGGGAGCACGTTTTGACCGTTTACGGTATGAGGTTTTCCAAAACCTATTTTTAAGCCCCATGAATACTGGCTTTGTAAGGCCTGCTATTGCAATAGTACCTACCGCTTGCGGTATTGAAACTTCATGATCGAATACGCTTAGAAAATCACTAGCACCGAATTGCAATAGTACCTACCGCTTGCGGTATTGAAACCGACAACACTACCTAAATGTATATTTTCAATATAAGAAAATTGCAATAGTACCTACCGCTTGCGGTATTGAAACTTAGCTACAGATAATATTATTATATCTATAACTAAAGCTATTGCAATAGTACCTACCGCTTGCGGTATTGAAACCATATTTAGTTTTTGCTTCATCAAGCACAATACCTGTGAAAATTGCAATAGTACCTACCGCTTGCGGTATTGAAACTAAAAAAATTAGCCCACTACTTTATGTGTCCAAAAATTGCAATAGTACCTACCGCTTGCGGTATTGAAACATGCTACCATAACTACCATAGTCACTACTACTGTTGCCATTATTGCAATAGTACCTACCGCTTGCGGTATTGAAACGCTACTGGCAATAAGTCAGCAAACCCTTTCATTTCTGCGAATTGCAATAGTACCTACCGCTTGCGGTATTGAAACCTACAATATTGTCTTGTAGCTTTCTAATGACTTTTTTATATTGCAATAGTACCTACCGCTTGCGGTATTGAAACGTTTACCTCCTCTCAGTACAACAAAACAACGGGGGATTGCAATAGTACCTACCGCTTGCGGTATTGAAACTTAACTGCATACTGTGCAATTAAACCACGACGAGCTTCATCATTGCAATAGTACCTACCGCTTGCGGTATTGAAACTTAAGAATTGATTCATTGCTTAAATCAGAGTTTAAAAACATTGCAATAGTACCTACCGCTTGCGGTATTGAAACCAACAAATTTTGTGGCTGTTTTGGTCCAGCCTGAAACCATTGCAATAGTACCTACCGCTTGCGGTATTGAAACTATCGTGCATAGTTAAATTTACATATTTAATACCATTAATTATTGCAATAGTACCTACCGCTTGCGGTATTGAAACTTGAAACAGAAACGAAGTCCTTCTTCTAGTTCCTCTTTTCATTGCAATAGTACTTACCGCTTGCGGTATTGAAACTCAAGTACTTCTTCCATATGTTTACGAACACTCTTCACATTGCAATAGTACTTACTGCTTGCGGTATTGAAACAAATCGTTGTGCACACATCCTTCTGTTGGACATGTACCGTCATTGCAATAGCACTTACCGCTTGCGGTATTGAAACGCTATTATTATTGGTAATCACTTTTTTATTATCTTCATTAGTTGCAACATATTTACTATTTTTGCCTATTTTGGCATGAGGAAATTTTAACAATGGCTATAATAGAAATCAAAAATTCTGATCAGAAAATCATTGATTGCTTAAAAGAAAAAATACAATCTGAATTTGGTGACATTGTTACACCTATTCAAAACGGAATTCGTATTGATTGTTTGGATGAACATCTCTCAGATATTGATGCTTACTACAAACGTATATGTAGACATAAGCGTTTCTATAGTTGGCTAGGATCGACAATAAAGCGTTTAAATAGTTGATATGTATAGAAAATGTAAAGTGTAAAAGACGGTCTATACCATAAGTTTGGGTATTGACCATTTTGTTAGTTTGTTAGTTATACTATCATTGCGCCGAAAGGCGCTTTTTTAATTCCTAGTTTTTTTGAATCGTTATATCTCCTTATATCCGCTATACTGACAGTAACAAAAGAGATAACAGAGTTGCAGATGTTAGGAGTTGATTCCAATGGGCTCAGATGCCTTTCACAGTTTCGTAGATGATGACGGAGGATAACATAATGGACTGGCTAATCGCATTGCTAATCAAAATATTATGTTTAGATGGATTTGATGATTTATTATAACGATGAAATCGAACATAGATGAGCCCCATATAGATGCTACAGTATGTATCTATATGGGGCTCATGTTGTTAAAAGGACTAATACAGAGATCGATAACTCCTAGTTTTTCTGATTATCGAGCTTTCACAAAGGTTCGTATAATGAGTGCAACAAAAGAGATTAAATTGACGGGAGGTGTTAGTCTTGATGAGTATTGAAATGTTGATTTGTTGGGCTGTTTTAATCGTAATCGCTAAATCATTGAGCGAGAAAAAGTGAGGTACAGTATGTCTAGTGTAACGCAAGAATTAAAGGAAATGATGTATTTATCAGGGCGCATGAATCGCAGATCCTATGTTATGAATTTACTTACTCTATATGGCCTAGGCTATATAGGGACTGTTCTAATGAGCTTTGACTATATAACAAAAGCACTATGGGTTCTCGGTTGGGCCATTATCATCTTTGCCATCGGTCGTGAGCTAGCCTTGGCTTCGCGTCGTATTCATGATCTAAATGGACCTACCTTTTTGGCCTTTATATATGTTATAGCTGCCTTCGTAGCCATATTTACACCGACACTGGCCAAGATTATGATACTTGTGAAAATAGGCTTATCGCTCATGCCTGGTGACCGCGATGCAAATGTATATGGTGATCCACCAGAATCAAAAATGATTGTGTAAATAGGAGGCGAGTATTATGACTGGACTATTGGCTATTATTGGTTGGATATGGATACTATATATAATTGTGAAGATGCTGCAAGACGATAAGTAGTGTGTTAGCACTACAACGGGGAGGTTTGTATGCAATATTTAATTTCCTATGACCTTTCGAATACAAAAATCCGAAATAAGGTGGTTAAGTATTTAGAATCATTTTGTTACCGTGTGCAGTATAGCGTGTTCCTCTGTGTTCATGCGCATGTGCGAGTGGAGACGATTATCAAGAATTTAGAGATTCTCACAAGGAATGATGAGACTAAGCGCTTGCTAATTGTTTCCATATCGGATACGGCAAAGAATCCCATATGGTGCAATGATGAGAACCTTCCTGTGCGTGAGGAACAGGTTATTATGATTTAATAGTGAGTATGTATAGGAGGTGTAGAGATGATTGAGACCGTATATGTTATGACGCCAGGCATATCCATTAAACAAGATGGCGGATTATTAGTGTTAGAACAAAATCATGAGGTCCTGCGCCAGCTACCTATGGCGAACGTAAATAATCTCGTAGTGGGGCGGACGGTGCAAATTTCAACGCAGGTTATGTTCTCCTTAGTTGAGCAGGGCTCACTCATACAATTTGTGGACCACAAATATGAACTCATGGGCATCCTCGGTGATGAGCATACGTCGCTTAGAAAATTATTGTGGCAAGTGAATCATTTTACGAATCCCGATTTCGCCATCATGGCATCGCGGTATATCGTGTTTCGCAAGGTGAAAGCCCAATTAGCCATTCTTGATCAGTACAATAAAACGCGACACATTCCAAACTATGAATCGATACGTCATACCATGCAGGCCTTGGTAAAACGCGTGGATAGAACCAAGACCGTAGATGCCTTGCGCGGTATAGAGGGGCTAGCGTCACGGACATATTTTTCCGTATGGCACGCCATATTATCTGACCCTTGGACCTTTCCAGGGCGTAAACGCCACCCTAGTACGGACCCTGTAAATGCATTGCTCAGCTATGGCTATTCATTTTTAGAACGAGAGGTGCGCGCCTACCTAGTATCTAGCGGTCTTGATGTGCGTATTGGTGTATTACATAGTACAAACGATAGAAAGGATAGCCTTGTATACGATGTGATGGATTTATTGCGACAAGAGATTATCGATAGATTTATTTTGAAGGTATTCAACCGACACATGATAAATCTCGACGATTTTGATATATCTGAACGAGGTTGTTTCTTAGCTCGTGATTCGAATAAGGGGTGGGTAAAGACATATGAACACTACATGACACATGCTGCAACGCGGTTAGCTGGTGTTACGCCACGTCAATGGATCCAACAAGAAATACAATATTTTATATCCTTTTTAAAGGATATCGGCCATGATCCGGTTCAAGAACCAGAAGTGAAGGAGTTTTTATAACTCTAATGGGATGTAGAAATCCATAGTATATATTGCATAATCATAAAACTTTCATAAAGTGCATGATTATAAGTGATTTTTTTCTCAGTATTTGCTATTATTTAAGATGAAATATAAATGAAGTTTAACGTATCGTATTTCATGAAAGAGGGGGTTCCATGTTTATCAACCACACGAATCATCCGTCCCAGTATTGGTCGGATGCACAGCTCGATGCAGGGCGTCAATATGGGGTTATTATGGACATGCCATTCCCTCAGATTGATCCGATGGCATCTTCGGCAGAGATTAGTCAGTTGGCGCAAGAATATGCAGCGCGCATCATTGCCTTGCATCCAACGGGGGTGCTCTGCCAAGGGGAATTCATTTATTGTCACGCCTTAGTGGAACGATTGCTCGCCGTCGGGATTACCGTTGTGGCAGCCACCAGTGAACGTGTGGTCGAGGAATCCTACGGGGATGGGGTGAACGAGAAAATTGTGAACTTTCAGTTTGTTCAATTCCGCGAGTATTGCCGCTAATCCGTGTTGTGTTTTATAGGTAAGGAGTGAGCCTATGCAAGTAAATGCGATTTTGTTTGATGTGCAGTCCATTCAAAAGTACATCTTCGCGAACAATAAATTGAAGGCCAATGTTGGGGCTTCCTATATTGTGGACCGATTATTTGAGAATGTGTTGTGTGATGATGTCATTAAGAATCTCGGGGTGGCGGCGGATACGACGTCTTGGCTAGGCCGTGGTGAAAGCCTTACGGCATTGCCAACGCCTGTGTATGTGGCGTACATCGGCGGCGGTAATGCATTGGTGTTGATTGACGAAGCTCATGAAGCACTCGTAGCGGATATGATTAAGCAGTTTACCACTCGCGTGTTGACGAAATATCCATCCCTCAAGGTGGGTGCTACATCGGGAACAATTACCCTTGATAAGGACCAGTTCTCTAGTGATTTAGGCGTATTGTATGCACAATTAAAGACTAATCAATATACCCTACATCCGATTGTGACACCTGCCAATACGGGCTTGACGACGATTTGCGATTTTAGCGGTGATGTAGCGGATACAACAGAACAAATAGGTGAAAAACGCCTTGTAGCTACGTCCTTTTCTGCTAAATTCAACGCCTTTGACGCAGCGAATAAACGATTGAGCCTCGACCTATTCGGTACAGAAGATACGGATTGGGTATTCCCATCTGAACTGGAAGATTTGGGTCAAAATCAATCGACAGACAATAGTAAAACGGGTATCAACGACATTGCTATCGTTCATATTGACGGTAACAATATGGGTGCTCATTTCAGAGCCTGCAAAACATTGGAAGAACTCAGCGCTTTGTCCAAACGAGTTCATGAAAAAACATTGACTAGCTTTAAGGCCACAGTAGAATGGATTATCGATCACTATGATGTATTAGACGCAGAACTAGAATTGAAACCAAACATGATGCCTATTCGTCCTATCATCGTAGGCGGTGACGACATTACATTTATCTGTAATGCTCGTATTGCGGTGCAAACGTCACAATTCTTGATGCAACAATTGTTGAGTGACGCCGATGGTATGTCCATTGCATCTTGTGCAGGTATTGCGGTCATTCCTACATCGTACCCATTCTTTAGAGGGTACGAAATGGCGGAACAGCTCTGCGATAGTGCAAAATCCAAGATGCGTGCATACAATGAATCCCATACAATTTCAGAATCTTGCTGGATGGACTTTGCCTTCCTACACGGAGAAACAGCGCCAACATTGGAACAATTCTTTGCCAATGAATATAGCAGCTTAACAGGCAATATGCACTTTGGTCCATACCGCGTTTATGGTCGTACAGAATCCGTAGCCTCTGGTGATATAGAAGGCTTGCCTCAAGTATTGGATTGCACAGCTCAATTCAACGCCGGCAAGGTGATGGCTCATAACAAGGTGAAAGAATTGCGTTCCGTATTGCAAGATAATGAACATATGTGGACCGTATTCCTTGAACAATCGCGCAATACAGGGGCATCATTGCCGAACGTAGCCGGCTGGGAAGCTTTCACAGACAAACTATGGACCAAGATTGACGGCCATATGCGCACACCGTATACGGATGCCATTGAATTGATGGATTATGTATTGCCTGGATTGGAGTAAGTATATGTACACATTAACCATACAATTATTGTCGCCAACCATGCTGATGTCCGGCCAAGGCGACGTGAATACGGACAGCACCATCGTTCATGACCGTTACGGAATTCCTTTCATTCCGGCGAAACGGGTGCGCGGTGTGTTATATGAAAGCGCCCTCGAGGTGGCGGAAATGATGGAAACCGCTAGGATGACGGCGTTCACGACGGACGATGTGAAAGTCCTATTCAACCGTCTAGAAGGCGTTACGGATGAACCTAGATTGTCCATCTCAAATTTGACCATTGCTGACTATGACGTGGTATCTCGTGAATTGGCGCAACTAGAGGAACAATATCCAACAGTATTTACGAAGGACCGTGTTCTCGAAGAATACACATCCATGCGGTATTACACATCCATTGACCAAACGACAGGCACCGCTATGGAAGGGACCTTGCACAACTCTCGCGTGCTTAACAAAGGACTTACCTTCAAAGGCCACATCGATATAGAGGATATGACAGATACGGACCGCTATATTTTGAGCTGTGCCGTTCGCAATATGACGGGCATCGGCGGTAAGCGAAACCGTGGGTTCGGTCAAGTGGTATGTAAAATCGATGACAAAGCATTTGATGTAGATACAATAGGGGGTAAACTATGGAACAAGTAAATATTACGGTCACTATACAATCCCCAACGCTCATTGCCAATTCTTCTACGGCAGGCGTGTTGACCGCTACGCGCGGATCCATTGACGGACGTATTTTACGCGGCCTATTTGCCACTCAGTTTATTAAATCTCATAACCTTGGCAAAACAGCGCATACGAACAAGGATTTTATGGACTTGTTCTATGGCGATTTACGTTTCGTCTCCGCCTACAAAGATACGGTCAAAGGCACATCCTTCCCGGCGCCATTGAGCTTGCAAAAAAATAAGAATGCCGTTAAGGAAACTAAGTTTTTATCTAATACGGTGGTCGATTCCTTTTATGCAAAACAAGAATACGATGTACCAGAAAAACAAAATCTTCTTGGCTTTAAAGGCGTAAAGGGATTTATCGTACTAGATGGTACAGAGTGTAGCCCCGTTTCTGTGGAAACAGCTATTAAATTACACATGTCTCGCTCATCTGAACAGGAACGTGTACAAGGCCGTAGCAGTGATGGCCGTACAGTTTTTAACTATGAATATTTGGAACCAAATCAAGTATTCGTTGGATCCGTGGTAGGTCCTAAAGAGGCTTTGGAGTCCTTCGTTCGCGAATTTCCTAAGGATTTGGATTGTCATATCGGCCGTTCTCGCCGTACGGAATACGGTCATTGTACCGTTACGATTGGGGATATTACGCCTGTGCCAATGGCAACTAGTACAGGCAATTCCGTATATGTACGTTTGCATACACCATTGTTACTCGGCACGGAATCCATTCACGATGTAGTGGGTCGTGCGGTGGCATCCATTGGTTACGACATTACCATCGGTGGTGTGTTCGCATCGTACCAAGAGGAACAAAACTTCAATAGCATCTGGGGCGTTCGTAGTAGTGCTGAATCTGCTGCTTCTGCAGGCAGTGTAGTAGAATTGGTGAAAGCCTCTGGCTGGTCTGCTGATGATGTAGCTGCATTGCAACATATCCTATACAACGGTATGGGCGGTCGCGTGCAAGAAGGTTATGGTCAAGGTCGTATTTGGACACCATTGGAAGGTACGATGGTGCCATTAGGTAAGGCGAAAGCAGAAACTCTTATGTCCTTACACAAACCAACGCGCCGCATTGCGAAGAAGGTATTAGAAAAACAAATCATCTTGAATGCACGGTTACATGCGGCTCACGATGTGGATACCTATATTAAACGCACCATGGATGCCCGTGGTATCTCCAAGCATTTCGCTTCTGTGTTGTTGGCCGAACTCGGTACAGAACATGCTACAGGCCATCGCCAATTGCAAGACTTTATAGCCCAAACTAAGGCTGATAAGAAGGTGCTTGAAAAGAATTTACGTGAATTCCAATTGGAACATGCGTACACACGCAGTGAAACGAAACGTGTTAATTTGATGGATTATATCATCGACTTTGATGCGAACTTGTTAGTGAATGCGTGCTTGGCTAAATCTGGTACGAGCGGTTCCTATTACGAAATTCCAACAGAACTGATCGATATGGTGGGCCTCGATGCAGTGAAATTAGCTGATACGGTGGCTTACGAATATTGGTTGTATTTCTTTAGACATATTAGAAAAGTTAAGTAAGGAGGACCGTCGTATGTTAAACTCTGCAAGTATTATAGGGCGGTACACTCTGACTGGTACTGTCAAACTCACGAGCCCGCTTATTATTCGCGCTGGTGTGAGCAATGATATATTAAACGATACGGTTGATGATATCGTGGTGACCTACCATGATGGACAACCATTCATTCCTGGCACATCCTTGGCCGGCGTATTGCGCCAAGCCTTGCAAGGTCTTGTACCTGATGCGGAACTGGTGCTATTCGGCTCCATCGATGATAAGGGAACTCAAAGTGCGTTGCAAATCAACGACATTCCATTAGAGAATACGAATATTGTCGTACGCGATGGCATTCGCATCGATGATGTGCGTGGCGTTACCGTAGATGGCGCTAAATATGATTTTGAGGTTATCGAATCCGGTGCTACTGGTCAATTGTGTATCGACTGTGTCATCCGTCGTTGCCACGAACAACAAGGCGAAAAAATTGAAAAGGCCCTCGCTGCCTTGGCCAATGCCTTGCAACATGGTATCGCTATCGGCGCTCGTACGGTGAACGGTTTTGGTCGCGTTGCTTGTAAGGATATTGCCTTAGAACACTATGACTTTACAAAACCAGACCATGTAAAAGCGTGGTTAACAGGCAAATCTGGCGCTGCTGTAGCCATTCCTAAGCAAGCCCTCGTAGCTGACCGCGATTTAGTCATCAATATGGATGCCTATTTAGAAGATACGGTGCTTATCAAATCCATCTTTGAAGAAGCGTGGGAAGACAAATCGGTTGCACTTTTTGTTCCGGGTACATCCGTTAAAGGTGTATTGCGTCACCAATGTGGTCGCATTCTCCAAGCTATCGGATCGAATGATGCACTTGTGAATACGCTATTTGGCTATAGTAATGATGATGATAAGGATAGCCGTAAGGGCCGTGTCATGGTCGATGAAATCTATTTTGATAAACAGTTCAATCAAGAGGAACAACCTCGTATCCGCGTGGACCGTTTCACAGGCGGTGCTATGAATGGCGCCTTGTTCCAGGACCATCCGGTGCGCAATACTAAGGGCAATGCTGTGACATTCCCATTGCGCATGACTGTTAAGAACTGCAATGATGCAGAGGCTGGTCTTGTCATGCTTCTCGTGAAGGACCTCATGACGGGTCAAGTTACATTGGGCGCAAATCGTACAATCGGCTATGGCCGTGTGCAAGGCAAATCTGTTACCGTTCAGTATCATGGTGAAAGCTACACTATCGATGGCAACGGCAAGGTAACTGCTGGTGAGGCTGCTCATCTTGAAAATCTGGTGATTGCGTTGCAACAATGTATTAAGGAAACTGTAAACGGCTAAGGAGGTTGCTATGAGTAAAGAATTACAACGCCAAGAAGGCGTATATACAAAAACTAACGGCACCTGTGGCGCCCTAGCAGATGTGAACATCGCTTCTGTTGCGAAGGAACATATGCAGCACGATGGCCTCGTCGTTATCTGGTCTGTGCACGAAGTAAAATGGGGCCATTACAAGAATGGTGCATTCCAATTCTCCGATGGTTCCACTTCCGTTGAAAATGCCTATTTGCAAGAAATGCGCATCTTTAACGATACAGAAGAATTGCGCATTACCGTTCAAAATGGATCCGTAGCATATCGCTATATTTCCGATGCATCTGGTGAAAGCGTATCCTATGTGGATTCCACATCTCGTATGATCGGTGAAAATGATGCGGGCTATGCACAATTGCACAACATTGACGGATTTACCCATTTGGTTGACACGGGGCGTAAGCTTTCACAAATTATCCCTGTCACAGCAACGAAACAGTATTGCTATTTAACAACGCGTAATTACATTGAATATTTAGATAACCATCAAGCGAGCTATACCGATTACCGGTATGTGAGCATCGTAGACAAGGAGGCGTAGTATGGCTAAGAAAGCAAAGAATAAACATGCGGCTAGTGCCGCCTTCTTTCAACGTGTAAATGGTCCAGATTTTGATATCAAAAAGGCGACGGAACCGCGCGGCGGTGGCCGTGGTGGTCAAGGTCGTTCTGGCGGTTACAATAATTCCTATGGTAATAGCGGGGCTAGAAGCAATGGCAATAGCCGATATCCGTCTACACCTGCCAGCGCATCGTATAATTTCGTGCGTTTGCCAAGCCATGTGATTCCTGCTGAATTCTATGATGGGAATTTTGAAGGCGTCACAAAGGATGTTATGGATGCATACCGCGACCATGTTACGCAAACGGGTACACATACGGGATATATTGACCTCACTATTACGGCGGAAACACCATTATTCATCGGTGGTCCATCGAAGCAAGAGGACACAACGCCTCTCGAATTCTACGGTGGTCAAAACAATCCAACCATTCCAGGTTCTAGCCTTAAGGGCATGGTAAAAGAAATCTTTAAAATCGTAACGGCTAGTAGCTTTAGACCATACCAACGCGGTACAGGATTGGGTGATTTTGAAGATAGATACCTCTATTTCCGTGATTTTGCGAGCGCGATTAAATCTCTCAAGGACTATTATGCGGAACGCATGGTGGGCATGGAGAAAAATGGTAAGGGTGAATACAAGGCGGCTACTAAGGCGACTCCTGGTTTCATCATTCAAACTGTAAATAATGATTATTTCGCCGTTCCTAGCGAGTCTAAAAAATGCTCTTATATGGATAATGATGGCATGGAACTTAAGAAGGATAAGGCGTCCATCGATTGGATGAATACGTATGTAAACATTCATACCGGTCCTATGCGCTCTAAAAAATCCTACATGCGTATTACTAAACCAGGTAATTTCGATAAACGCATTCCGATTCCTCAATCATGTATTGAAAGCTACGCAGACGATAAGAACCGTGGCACATTAGATTTACTAGATAAGAAAACAGGTAAATCTGACGAAGCAGCTAAAGAGTACACCCATTCTGCAGATGTAAAATTCGTTGTACCTTGTTTCTTTACGGAAAAGGATGGCCTCGTTGAACATTTCGGTCATGGTCGTTTCTATCGTATTGCTTACGATTTGAAGATTAGTGATCATTTGCCAAATTCCTTGGAACGACATAATAATGGCGTAGATTTGTGCGATAGCGTTTTTGGTTACGGAGATAACTGGGCTGGTCGTGTGTCCTTCTCCGATGCACATGTGCAAGGGACGTTAAAGATGTGCCCATCCGATTATCCACATCCATTGATGGGACCAAATCCAACATCATTCCAACTTTATTTGGAACAAAACGTGGATGACCATAATACGTATAATCATTGGGGTCATGAACATGCATCCTTGCGTGGTTATAAAATGTATTGGCATCAACCGCTTGCAAAAGCGAAGGATTGGACGCGTACAGCCGAAGAAAAAGAAATCAAAGGCACACGCAAAATCCGTCCTGTGGATAGAGGTGTTACTTTCACCAGTCGCATCCATTTTGAACGTCTTAGTGATGTAGAACTTGGTGCGTTGCTTATGTCCCTCAATTTAGATCAATATTCCGGTGGCCAACGTCGAACATATTACAAACTCGGTATGGGGAAATCCATCGGTTTCGGTAGCATTAAACTTGATACAGATGTAACGATTTTTGATAACAATAGCCGTTACGCAGTCTTGTTTGAACATGATGCGTGGAACACAGGTAAAAGCACAACGGATAGCGAAGAGTATGTAAAGGCATTTACAACCTATTGCGATGATGTACTCGGTGCGGATAAACCAGCATATAATGCGATGCTCGATGATTTGTATATGATGATGGATTGGAATATTGCCAATGGTCCGAATGCGGTTAAGAACTGGACCGAAGGTATTTCCATGATGACCATCAAAAATAATAAGATGGATGAACGCATTAAATATCGCAGTAAACTGGATATGCCGAAATCCTTCATCGAAAAGTGGTCTAAATAATGCTAGGTACTGTAACATTAGCCCTTAAGGCGAAGAACTCATGTAAATTGCCCGAATTTCCAGGTCGATTCCTCCATGCGGCCGTATTTTCTCTCATCGGTTCTATCGATGAGGCGGCAGGTACGTATTGGCATGACTTATCGGGCATCAAACCATTTACTGTATCCTTGCAATATGGCAGAAATCGCCGTGATGCTACAATTCAAAAAGGGGATGTGGTTTACTTACAAATCCATGTGTGGCATCGTGAGTTGTGGTATGTCCTTGAAGAGATATCGCAGCCATTATCCTTACAGATTGGACCACTTGAAGCGATGGCTGTAGATGTGCAATATGATGCACCCTTTGATCTCCCTTTGTCGGTGGAGAATACTTTGACATTGGTAGAGCGCTGCCTTACAGGTAAGCCAACAAAAAGAGTGGAAATCGACTTTGTTACGCCCACATCGTTTAACGGGACCTATGGAGACATTACATTCCCTACGGCGGAACTTATCTTTGCATCCATAGTAGATAAGTGGAATGCTGGTGACGAGGATCAAACGTTAGATAAAGCACGCATTAAAGAACTGTGCGAACGCATCATCCTAACCGATTGGATAGGACACACGAAACGAGTGTACTTCGGTCGTGACCGAGGCCTTACCGGATTTGTAGGTGGCTTTACATTCAACTTGTCTAAATTAAATGACGAAGAACGACAACTCATTACGATTTTGGCAACCTTTGGTCAACACTGCGGTGTAGGTCGATTGTCTAGTCAGGGGCTGGGGCAAGTGAGGGTGACATTGCATAGAAAATAACGGCTTCAAAGAAACCTGCTGGCTATCGATTCTGATATTCAGCAGGTTTATTTTTAGTTCCTAGTTTTTTTGATTATCTCATTAGGTGAAAGCTACGTATAATGAAATCACAAGTTAAGCCTACGAGTTAGAGCATCATGTAGCATGGTCGTTACCTCCGCGACCCGTATCGTTACAGCGTAATGATATACAATACACAGACCCTTTGATCGGAACTGCCCTTGCGGCGGATGCCATGGTGCTTTAGCTGGTGGGCTTAATCTATTTTTATTTTGCTATAGTAATTTTGAAGTTTTCATAGTGAAGAAATCCACTGTTTACTGTAATAGGATCTCTTAAAATAAATGAAAGGAAAATGAATTAAATTATTGACGTAAAATCTATAAACCCTTATAATAACTGTATCTTAAGAAAAATCATTTTCTTCCAGTATTTATCTATATCCATAGGCCTTGTGGATCAAATGGGAGCGTGTTTTTACCGTTTACGGTGTGAGGTTTTCTAAAACCTATTTTTAAGCCCCATGAATACTGACTTTGTAAGGCCTGCTGTTGCAACAGTACCTACCGTTTACGGTATTGAAACGCAACCATAAAGTTCACAGAAATCGAAATGACTGTGAGTTGCAACAGTACCTACCGTTTACGGTATTGAAACTTTCTGCAAATTCCGCTAACTTAAAATTCATAATTTGTCTGTTGTTGCAACAGTACCTACCGTTTACGGTATTGAAACAAGCGTCGGAAGTCGAATACGGTGCCGCCCTCTCTTATGTTGCAACAGTACCTACCGTTTACGGTATTGAAACTAAATGAACAGAGATCGTCTTGTTGCGAAAGCCATCTTAGATGGTTGCAACAGTACCTACCGTTTACGGTATTGAAACATACTAACTCATTCTTTATATAAGAGCTATATTATAGTTGCAACAGTACCTACCGTTTACGGTATTGAAACGCCTCATATTTATTCATCTGTGAAAGGAGAAAAAGTTATGGTTGCAACAGTACCTACCGTTTACGGTATTGAAACTCGGAAGGAACTATTCCGATCAGAAACGATCAGCGTTAGGTTGCAACAGTACCTACCGTTTACGGTATTGAAACAAACCATTTTTTAATTTAATATCATGTGGTGTTAAATTGTTGCAACAGTACCTACCGTTTACGGTATTGAAACTGTATCAGAAGAACCATTATCAGAATTAAAAATATTTGGTTGCAACAGTACCTACCGTTTACGGTATTGAAACTTGAATGCAGGGTTTGCATTAGGAGCTACAGTTTGAGTTGCAACAGTACCTACCGTTTACGGTATTGAAACTATCTTTCTCTTATACTTCTCTTTATTATATTATATTCTTGTTGCAACAGTACCTACCGTTTACGGTATTGAAACGCCTCCCGAATGAAGAAATCCTTGAATAGTGGATGTGAAGCGTTGCAACAGTACCTACCGTTTACGGTATTGAAACTATTGCTTTCTACGCATGCTGTGGATACCTTTTAACATTTCGTTGCAACAGTACCTACCGTTTACGGTATTGAAACGAAGATTTACGAATATCTTCAATGAGTTCATTTACATAGGTTGCAACAGTACCTACCGTTTACGGTATTGAAACTCAAGGTACTACATGTCCTATGTGCGGCATAGCACCGTTGCAACAGTACCTACCGTTTACGGTATTGAAACGTTCTAATGTAATTCCATTAAAAGGCTCATAATTCATACGTTGCAACAGTACCTACCGTTTACGGTATTGAAACCGGTGATTTTCTCACGCATGTAGTCGATGATTTTAGGGTTGCAACAGTACCTACCGTTTACGGTATTGAAACCTAGTCATCGCATCAATGCGAGATAAAGATACGAAGTTTGTTGCAACAGTACCTACCGTTTACGGTATTGAAACTATCCCGACTCGTTGTGGTAACCTAAAACATTTATTAACAGGAAAGTTGCAACAGTACTTACCGTTTACGGTATTGAAACCATTGCATACGATGCTTTGCGTTTGGGGTATTCTTAGGGTTGCAACAGTACTTACCGTTTACGGTATTGAAACTTATATACGTTAAGAAGCGAATATTTATCTTTATCGTTGCAACAGTACTTACCGTTTACGGTATTGAAACTCCTTAATAGCTCTCTACATCATATGTACAACATATAAGTTGCAACAGTACTTACCGTTTACGGTATTGAAACAATTTAAAAGTTTTATAAGAGTCGATACCTGTTTCTTGATTATGTTGCAACAGTACTTACCGTTTACGGTATTGAAACTATACATCGTAGCTAGGGTGAATGTGGCAATCGACTGTTGCTGTTGCAAGAGTACTTACCGTTTACGGTATTGAAACAGACTAAGTTCTGGTACTACTGCACCATAAGATCGCAGGTTGCAACAGTACTTACCACTAACGGTATATGACAAAAAACTCAATAATTTGATAGGAATACCCCACAACCACAAAAAACTCTACCCTAGATCTTCTAAGGTAGAGTTTTCATCTATAAATCTCTATAATACGATGCTTATTGTATCGTATATTTGTTTGGTATATAATTAACATAAGATAGTTGGACGAGGTTGGGCCTCTCTTCATTATTGAAGGGAGGGGTAAGCCTATGAGTGATTATGAAATCATTATGCTCCTATTACAGGTGATGACCGTAGTTATCGCTTTTGGGGCATTAATAGCGCTTATTTGTCTAGGAAAAGACAAATAGCCCTTCGTTATCTTTGATAATTTGATAACTGAAAGGCCATTTCTACATGTATATGTAATTTAGAGATGAGCCTGACGTGTCTACTCGTCTGACTATCTTCTTATATTATAACGATGGTTGCGTTCATCGTCAAATATAGATGATCACAGTCGTTGTTGCTAGGATATTAATAGAGTTTTTTGTCTAGAAAAAGAGAAATAGCCTTTCGTTATCTGAAAAATCAATAACAGAAAGGCCATTTCCTAATATTTTATGTTTTCCGAGATGAGCCTGACGTATCCACTTGTCTAGCCATCTTCTTATATTATAACGACGGTTGCGTTCATCGTCAAACACAGATGAACAAGTATGCCCTTGTTTATATTATTATATGTCCTGCCATTAATCATGCAGGACATGAATTCTGAGCTGTTTTAAGGTTCTATAATAAATGTTGGGGTGACACCACTACGGTGTCATTTCCAACATTATTTTTTTGCAAAAAATAAGCATACAAGACTCACATACTTTACAATAAAAGTGTCAAAGTCCTAAAGAAAGGATGTGAGCTTATATGCCTAC
>OBRO01000035.1_pt1 | contig 37213 bp, 44 predicted proteins | sample 1475671 | NCBI WGS metagenome assembly OBRO01 (sample SAMEA3360694, study PRJEB22359) | human gut metagenome | biome: ENVO:urban biome; feature: ENVO:human-associated habitat; material: ENVO:feces | place: Bangladesh | collected 2011
CTTATGTTATTATGTATATGTCAGTACATGATAGTGACCGTAAAAGATTTTGATTGACTAGAATTAGGGGTTCACAAGAACAAGCCTGATGGCGTCAAAAGGGAGGAACTATGCAAGTTCAGTTAAAAAAAGGTGTTATGGATATGCTTGTACTAGCATTATTAACACAGAACGATCGCTATGGATATGAAATTGTTAGTACTATTTCAGAGTATATTGAAATTTCAGAAGGAACTATATATCCATTATTTAACAGATTAAAAAAAGAAAAGTATGTTGAAACGTATTTAAAAGAGTCATCTTCGGGTCCATCTCGAAAATACTATCATATTACAGATGATGGGCGTGCAGCATACAATCAGATGCGTCGAGAATGGAATGAGTTTTCTGGCGTTGTAAATATCCTGTTGAAAGGAGTCGACTATGATGAATAAGAATAGCTTTTTAGAAGCACTGCGTAATATCTTCAAAAAGGCACGTGTTGCTGATGTTGATAGCATTATAGAGGTTTATGAAGAACATTTTGCCGTAGGCCATGAAAAAGGTCTTACCGATAGTGAAATTATTAAATCATTAGGAACCCCAGAGGAAATCTATGCATCTTATGTAGATGCAGGTATCATTACAGAGACTTTGACTCAAGATGGTAGTAAAAGTAAATCTGTTAATATGGAAGCTATCTATGCAAGATTTGAAGATTACAAAGAGCGCTTGTTACCTCAGTTACCAGGAATGGCCAAAAAAGCATCCAAAACATTACTATCTATTGGTAGTGCTTTATCATATATCGTAGGGGTTCTTCTGTTTATTATTACGCCAGCAATCCTGTATCTATTAGGAAGTTCTTGGCAACCATTTGAGAATGTAACAGCATTCCCGGCATTATCTTTAATAACATTAGTGGCGCTTGGCGGCGTAGGGCTTTTCGGAGGCCTTGTATGTATCTTTGTTGGCATTGAGCTTCGCGGCGTACGTGAGCGTTACTTTCAAAATATAGATTAAGGAGGACCTATGAGACGAATTATAATTGCAGCAATTCTAACAGTAATCTGTGCTGTTGGGGCAGGGACATCGTTTGCGGTAAATGATCTACCTAATTTCGGTGAATGGATGAAAACTAATGAACAACAGTTTAAAAAGCCACCAAAACATGATGGTCCAGATAAACATATTGATAAACATCATATGAAAGATAATAGTCAAATGATGCCTCAGGATGGCATGGAACCAAATAACGGAGACCATATGCCACAAAATGGTCAAATGCATGCACCAGCTCAAAATGGACAAATGGCACCTCAAGGACAACCAATGCCTCCGCAAGGTCAACCATCTCAACAACCTAATGGTAATGCACCACAACAACAAACTGGTCAAGGTGCACCACAAACTACACAAGACCAATAATAGTCTTATTGGATTATCTCTCTGAACACTAAAGAGAAACGTGGTCATGAAAGTGCATTCATGGCCACTATAGAGCCACACACTCTATACTGATACATTTGTATCAAAAGCTCTCTCTTACACACAATAACTACACACACGCAAAAGGAGTTCCTTCTCAGAGGAACTCCTTTTGTGTATGAAAAATTTGTATAGCCAAAGCCCTACACATAATGTGTAGGGCTTTATAGACTATTTAATATGTTTAGAACCACGTTCTGTCATAGCTACGCCTTCTTTACAGAGAGGGCATTCTTCTGGTTTGTATGTTGGTACTTCAAGGTTAAGTAATGCTTGTACTTTTTCTTTTGGTACACCGAATTCAGCTTTGCCACCGGAACGATTAACGAGAAGGCCTACACCTACGATTTCGCCACCAGATTGGTTAACTACGTTAACCACTTCTTGTACGGAACCGCCTGTAGTTACGATATCTTCTACGATAAGTACGCGTGTACCTGGTTCGATTTTGAATCCACGACGCAATGTCATAACGCCTTTTTCACGTTCTGTAAAGATAGCGCGTGTGCCTAATTCTTTACCGACTTCGTGAGCTAATAAGATGCCGCCAGTCATAGGTCCAATAACGAGTTCTACGTTTTGATCGCGGAAGCGTTCTGCCAATTCTTTACACAATGTTTCAGTGTACTTTGGATGTTGTAATACGTTGAATTTTTCAACGTACATAGGGCTATGTAGACCGGAAGTCAATAAGAAATGACCTTCTAAAATTGCTTGAGTATCGATAAGTAATTGTTTTACTTCTTGTTCTGACATCATTTGGATACACTCTCCATTTCTTCAATAATTAAACGTACCGCCTCTTGTGGATGTTCAGCCTGCGTAATAGGTCGGCCAATAACAAGGCGAGATGCACCATCCTGTAATGCACTCGATGGTGTAGCAATGCGCTTTTGGTCATTTGTAGCTGCGAAGGATGGGCGAATACCTGGTGTAACGATAAGGAAATCTGGTCCGCAGGCATCGCGAATCATCTTAGCCTCTAAAGCGGAACATACAACACCGTCCATACCGGATTCTTTTGCTAGTTTAGCAAGGCGAATGACTTGGTCTGCAATTGGTAATTGACCGCCAATAGATGTCCAAGATTCGTCATCAAAGCTCGTTAAAACGGTAATAGCCAATAGTTTTGGACGTTCGATGCCTAGTTTTTCAGCGCTTTCACGAGCAGCCTCAGCGGCAGCTTTCATCATTATAGGACCACCTTGACCGTGAATGGTAATTAAATTGGCGCCTAAACGAGTAAGGGAAGATACGCCATGGGCCACCGTATTAGGAATATCATGTAATTTCAAATCGAGAAATACATGTTTGCCGTGCTCTTGCAAATAGCGAACCGTTTGGTCCCCTTCGGCGTAGAATAATTCCATGCCCACCTTGTAGAAACTAACGGAGTCCCCGAGTGAGGACACGATAGATTTCATCGCATCCATTGTGGATACGTCGAGGGCGACGATTAATCTGTCATCTGCCATGTTATAACCTCCATAGTACTTATATATCTAAATAATTTTCACATAGAATAGGGCGTCCTGTCAATGAAAATCCGTTGTGAAAGTTGGCTTAAGAACTGCTTTTATACATCGATTTTCTTCGCGTTCATGATATAATAAATACAGAAGTGAAGATGATTCCTAATACGAGTTGATATATGTATATCGGACTGATGTATATAATATGTTGTTAATAGCTAAGAAAGGATTACCATGTTAGATTTTGTAGCATTGGATTTTGAAACAGCTAATAAATATAAAAATAGCGCCTGTTCCTTAGCGGTTATTACCGTTGAAAATGGGCAGATTACCAAAAAAGCGTATAGTCTTATTAAACCACCGTTTATGTCCTTTGACCCAGAATGTATTGAAATTCATGGAATTGAACCTAAAGAAGTGTTGCATGAAAAGACATTTGATCAACTATGGCCTGCTATCTATGAAAATCATTTGAAGGGAAAAATTATGATTGCCCATAATGCAAAATTCGATATGAATGTATTGCGTGCCACTCTTGATTACTATAAAATTCCTTGGCCAGAACTTGACTATGCGTGTACTGTAAAAATTTCTCGTGCCGTATGGCCCGATTTGGTAAATCACAAATTGAACACCATGGCGGCGTACTTAGGCGTAGAATTTAAGCATCATTATGCATTGGATGATGCTGAAACATGCGCCAAGATTGCTATCGAGGCAGCTCGCTTGAAAGGGGCGAACTCACTACCCGAACTACTTTCAAAAACAGGCGTACCTCTTGAACCATTCATCGATGAAAAAAATAAAGCTGCACAAGCAGAATTACATAAGGAAACAGAACCAGAGCAGATGTCCTTTTTCTAAAGACGTGCTCGGTTACGATAGTAACTAATCCTGATAGAATAATAGATTGTTTTGGAGGTAGTCATGTTAGGTAAAGAACTATTAACCTATGTGGATCATACATTGTTAAGACCCATTGCTACATGGGACGAAATTAAGGTGATTTGTGAAGATGCATTGGCCTATCATACGGCATCAGTTTGCATTCCACCTGATTTTGTGGCATCCGCTCATAATGCATATCCCAATTTGAATATTTGTACCGTTATTGGATTTCCTCTAGGCTATCAAACGACAGAATCCAAGGTGGCGGAAGCAAAACAAGCTATTGCAGAAGGTGCATCAGAAGTGGATATGGTCATCAATCTAGGTGATGCGAAACAAGGGGACTTTCATGCTATAACAGAGGAAATCAAGGCTCTTAAATCCGTATGCGGTGATAACATTTTAAAGGTTATCATCGAGGCTTGTTTCTTAACGAATGAAGAAAAGATAGAATTATGCCATTGTGTAACGGAAGGCGGTGCAGATTTTATCAAGACCTCAACTGGATTTGGTAGTGGTGGCGCTACATTAGAAGATGTGCAACTATTTAAGAAGCATATTGGTCCTAATGTACAGATTAAGGCTGCCGGAGGCATTCGTTCCATTTCTGATATGAAGGCTTATATTGCAGAAGGATGTAGCCGTATCGGGGCGAGTGCGGCCGTAGATCTCCTAAAAGATCATTTGGACGAAGAAGTATAAAGAAAAACCACCTAGGCAGTGCTTAGGTGGTTTCTTAGAATGGCGGTGTAACTATGCGCATGTATGATATTATTTTGAAAAAAAGAGCCAATTTAGCACTAACAAATGAGGAAATTCGCTTTGTCATAGAGGGCTATGTAAAGGGTACTATTCCTGATTATCAAGTAAGTGCTCTTTTGATGACCATCGTATTTAATGGCATGAATGCTCGTGAACTCGGTACATTGACACTCTCGATGGCTCAGTCTGGCCAAATGGTGGATTTATCGTCAATTGATGGTATCACCGTAGATAAACATAGTACAGGTGGTGTAGGGGATAAGACGACACTTATCATTGCTCCTTTAGTGGCCGCCTGTGGTGGTAAGGTCGCAAAAATGTCTGGTAGAGGCCTAGGGCATACAGGGGGGACTATCGATAAAATGGAATCGATTCCTCATTTGAAAGTATCCTTAAGCCAAGAAGAGTTTATTGCCCAAGTGAATAGAATAGGCCTTGCTGTTATAGGTCAATCAGAAGGGTTGGCACCAGCCGATAAAAAACTTTACGCTTTGCGCGACGTAACGGGAACAGTGGACAGTATTCCTCTTATTGCTTCCTCCGTGATGAGCAAGAAATTGGCATCTGGTGCGCAAGCCATTCTACTAGATGTAAAGGTCGGCAGTGGGGCCTTTATGAAAACCATTGAAGATGCCCGTGCCTTGGCTAAGGCTATGGTAGATATTGGACGTGAAAACGGTCGTTCCGTTAAGGCTGTTTTGACGGATATGGATCGGCCCCTTGGTCATGCCATAGGCAATGCCTTAGAAATTCGTGAGGTCATTGATACATTAAAAGGTCATGGCCCTGAGGACTTGACCCATGAATGTATTATCATGGCTTCTCACATGCTCGTTTTAAGCCACATCTGCGACTATGAAACCGCCCTAACTCGTGTGCGTGAGGCTCTCGATTCTGGCGCTGCACTCGAACGTTTACGCCTCATGATTGACGCTCAAGGTGGTAATAGCTCTGTGATTGATGATGAAAGCCTACTAGCTATCGGCCAATGTATATATGATGTAATAGCGCCTGAGGATGGTTACATTACCCATATGAATACCGAACAATGTGGTATAGCATCTGTTATGCTCGGTGCTGGGCGCACCGTAAAAGACGGCCCTATCGATTATAGTGCAGGTATTATCATGCATAAAAAAACTGGTGATGCCATTACTGAAGGTGAATGTATAGCGACCTTGTATGCCTCTGATGAAAACTTACTTGCTAATGCGGCTAAGACCTATATAGAGGCGATTACGATTGGCGAAGAAATGACAAATGTAGTGGATACCATTCTTGATATTGTGGAATAAGGAGTCGTATATGACAGAATTAGAAATTCAAAAACTTATGGATTGCGCCATAAAAGCTCGTGAAAACGCTTATTCTCCATATTCACATTTCGCTGTTGGCGCTGCCTTGTTATGCGAAGATGGTACCCTTTTCGAAGGGTGCAATATAGAAAATGCTTCCTATGGTCTCACAAACTGTGCTGAACGAACGGCCATTTTTAAAGCCGTATCCGAAGGTCATACAAAATTTAAGGTCCTTGCCGTAGTTGCTGATACGGAAGGACCTTGTGCGCCATGTGGCGCATGTCGTCAGGTAATGGCTGAATTTAAAATACCTCTAATCATTATGGGAAACTTGATGGGGAATATAAAAATAGTAACTATGGAGAAACTATTACCATTTAGTTTTTCTGAATGCGATGTAATTGGTAAATAGATCCTTCTACAGTGAAATATACGTAGTACAAGAAAAAGGCTGGAGCGCGTGGCTCCAGCCTTTTAGCATAAGATAATGACCATTAGAATGCAGGAACAATTGCACCTTGGTATTTATCTTGAATGAATTTTTTGATTTCAGGGCTATGAAGAGCTTCCATCAATTTCTTGATACGAGGGTCGTTTTCATTGCCTTTAAGAACAGTTACGACATTTACGTAAGGGGAATCATTAGATTCGATGAACAATGCATCTTTACCAGGGTTAAGACCTGCACTTAATGCATAGTTTGTGTTGATAGCTGCTAGTGCAACATCGTCGATGGAACGAGGCACTTGGGCTGCTTCTAATTCTACGAATTGGTAACCATTAGGGTTAGAAGCGATATCTTGTACAGTGGATAAGATATTGTTAGAGTCTTTCAATGTGATAAGACCAGCTTTTTGTAATAACATTAATGCACGACCACCATTTGTAGGGTCATTAGGAATAGCGATTTTTGCACCTTTAGGAAGGTCTTTTAAATCTTTGATTTGACGGGAATATAAGCCCATTGGTTCAAGATGAACGCCACCCACAGATACTAGAGGTAGGTTATGAGCTTTTGCAAATTCGTCCATGTATGGCACATGTTGGAAGAAGTTAGCGTCGATTTCTTTATCACCCAATGCTAGATTTGGTGTATTGTAATCAGTGAATTCTGTGATTTGTAAATCGATATTATCTTTTGCTAAAATCGGTTTTACTTGCTCTAAGATTTCCGCATGTGGTACTGCAGTAGCACCAATTTTTAATACTTGTTTGTCACCGCTGCTAGCCGCTTTATTATTATCGCTGCCGCAACCTGCGATTAATAGCGCACCGCCGAGAACGACTGTAGCCGCTAATGCTAAAAATTTGTTCATACAAACACTCTCCTTTTCGAGAAAATTAAATGTAATTCGATAAGCCTATAGTACTAAATTATTTCCCATCATGCAAGTATGTATTATTAGTAGTTATCCATAACTAAAAGTTATATAGAAAAAGGAGCTGCTACTCAAAACCGACTTTGGCACTGCGAAGGCCGTAGGCCGGAGTCAGACCCGGCCGGTGGAGGTTTTGAGTGGTAGCTCCTTTGCTTATTGTCTTTTAGTTTGGTTAACGGCTAATAATGAGCCCTATACTTAATAGTAATTGGTATAACATGGCAGCACCAGCGGTAGTACCCATGGCTTTCTCTAATTTGATTTCGTCCACATGGGTATAGAATGTTTTGATGGTTTTAAATGCTGGGATGATGGCGAGTAATGCGAGTAATGCTGGGATTGGGAGGACTTTCAAATAGATCCAGGCACCAATCCAGAAGAAGTTAAAGATATAGGTGATGCTCATAAGGCTGATGGCGCGGTCGCGACCTAATACAATTGGTAATGTGCGACGACCGTGTTTTTCATCGTTTCGAATATCTCGAATGTTGTTGGTGAGCATGATGGATCCAACTAATAGGGTAGCTGGTAGTGCAGGGATTAGGAATGCTAGTGAAAGTTCACGCGTCCACGCAAAGCCTGTAATGAGGACAATAGCAAAACCCATGGCGATACCGGATGAGATTTCCCCAAATGGTGTGCGAGAAATTGGCTTTGGGCCACCTGAATACAAAAAACTAATTAAAATACAGATGATGCCGGCCGGAATGTACCACCATGTAATAGTGGCTGATAGGTATAGGCCGATGATGATAGGTACAATCATAAGAACCTTAATCATAGTGGAGATGAGCTTTGGCGTCACTGCACCACGGGTAAGGGAACCAGCATTACCTATTTTTTGCCCCGCATCAAGACCAGATTTAAAATCTTTCAATTCATTCCATAAATTGGCGATGATTTGAGCCGATACGACGGCTAAAAATATAAGAATTGTATGGAATATGGCGAGTCCTGTGCCATGAAGTGCACCGAAGGCATAATAACTAAATGCAGCACCTAAGATGGTTGGCCCTAATGCAGCGGCCAATGTGCGAGGTCTAGTGAGGGGAATTAATTCTTGTATCATACTAGTGTGGCGAAATGCCAACTCCTTTCTGTTAGAAATACGTTTTCTTATCATTAAGTATTGTATAGTACATTAGGAGAAATGTAAATTTGGTGCACCTATTATGTTAGTACAATTATATAGTATAATATTATATGTATATTTAAAATTCTTAATTTAACTTACTGATATAATTCAATTCATATATTCATGAGGTGAGACTATGAAAACGTGGAGTAAGAAGGTAATGACACTAGCTTGCGCGACCTGCTTAACGGTAGGTATGGCGGCTGTAGCCTGTGCCGATACAATTGATTTAGGCTATGGTCAGTATGCTACCACTAATAATGGTGTACATGCGGTAGCTATAGATGCGATTCCTACAAATCCTACTTTCAGAACGATGGAACAAAATAAGACCCTTCAAAAGGCTAATGAACGAGCTGCACAATCTATGAATGACCGCATAAAAACATCCTATCCCATGGTAAAAGAGGAATTTAAAGGTACTGCCTTAGATGGGTATAGTTTGTATCAATTATCTGGTGATAGTACACTAGGTCATCATACGGGCTGGTTACTCACGTATAATGTAAATAAAGAGGCTATTAATTATCTAGATCGTATGGCTACGCAAATTGTTAATTCCGCAATGGCCGATAAACAAGTGAAAGCACAATCTGTTAGCGAGCCTTACACAAAATCTAATGCAGAGAAGTTTATTTCTAACATGTCCGCAGTTACACTTGATCGCAAAATGTTAGAACCACAAATGGCAAATTTAAATGCTACTATGCATCGCGATATGATTAAAACAATACAACAAAGTGCTATGCAAGATGCATCGTTGTCGCAAAAGAATAAACAAAGTGTGCAAGAGGGCGTAGATCTGTTTAAGAGAGTCATCCCTAACTTTACAATGGGCGCTACAGAAATATCATTTAAACCATATACATCTAAGTTTGGTGCTATGGCCGGTATGAGTGTGCGCGGCAGCTTAAAATATGATGGCTTTGTATTGCCTGGTAGCTTAACTATGTATGCAATGCCACAAAACGATGGGCTTACAGTACAAATCTTGGCTACCGAAGATACGAGCCGAGACTACTGGGCAGGACAATTAGAATCCATGTATGGATTGAAAACCCTAAAGGGAGGCAATAAATAATGAAACCATTAAAAACTCTTGTGCTAGCAGCTTGTTTAGTTGGTGCAGTTACTAGTTTTGCTGGTGCAAAAGATGTAAAAACCATAGCAGGATCCATGTCTGTTCCGAATACAGTTACGGTGGCAACCGCATCTACTACAGATTCTGTGGATATTATAAAGGATTTGCTTATCAAGGATAATGCAAAACCAACTACGAATAAACGGACTCGCCAAAGTAATGAGGAAGTCTTATCTGCGCTTAACTATATGGGCGTTTCCTATGATGTATATCAATTACAAGGGGAAGATAAAACCGGCCAAAAGGACGCTTTGTTAGTGGCCGTAGATTTGAAAACGGCAGCCAATGCATTGTTTGATAACCCTAAGGCTAATGCGTCTGTTCTTCCTGTATTAGCCATACTCAATAATGGTGAGTTGGATCCGATTACAGAACAACTCATGTTGACTACGGTTAATAATCTGTTGCCAAAAGAATCTAAAACATTTACATTGTCAGATAAGAATATACCTATTTCCATCTATGTAAGTGCTGGTAAGGATTACAGCACCGCTGTTGGTATTGTTGGTGAAAGCAAAAAACCTACTACAATCACTGTAGAAAATACAGAACAAATGGAGAAAATGAATAATACAAAGTATCAAACATATACCGTAGGTTCTCGCGTATTAGTTGATGCGGAAGGTATCAAATTCCCATATTATGCAAAAGCGGCACTCGTAATGAATCCACAAAAGCCTACATTGTTCTTGGCATTGACTAGTGATGTACAACGTCAATATTTTATGCCAATCTTTGCAGATGCTTTCAAATCTATTAAATAAAATACATTGAAAAACATCGATATTAATGTATAATAATTTCTATATGATGTATGTATTGTAAAAAGGAGTCCTATTATGAAAACAATTCACACAGATAAAGCGCCTGCAGCAGTAGGTCCCTATTCCCAAGCTAAAGTAGCTGGTGGTTTCTTGTTCGCTTCTGGTCAGGTAGCGATTAACCCTGCTACAGGTTCCGTAGTTGAAGGCGGTATCGAAGCACAAACTGAACAAGTATGCAAAAATATTGAAGCTGTATTAGCCGAAGCAGGTTCTGATTTCTCCAAGGTTATCAAAACAACATGCTTCTTAGCTGATATCAATGACTTCAAACCTTTCAACGAAGTATATGCAAAATATTTTACATCTAAACCAGCTCGTTCTTGCGTGGCTGTAAAAGATCTTCCATTGGGTGTAGCGGTAGAAGTGGAAATTATCGCGGAAGTATAATATGGATTATATTTCATTATTACAAAAAGAAATGCGACCTGCCTTTGGATGTACAGAGCCAATCGCTCTTGCCTATGCAGCAGCCAAGGCCGCATCCGTATTGGATGAGTTTCCCAACCACATTCATGCGCGATGCAGTGCCAATATTATTAAGAACGTAAAATCTGTTGTCATTCCCAACTCTGGAGGCCGCAAAGGGCTAGCAGCGGCTACCGTGCTCGGCGCTATTGTAGGTCATCCTGAACGAGAATTAGAGGTACTTGAGTCTGCTACTGATGAAGATCGTAAGTGGTTAGGTATGTTATTAGATTCCGGATTTTGCACTGTAGAACTAGCGGAGGGCGTAGATAATCTCTATATTGAAATTACGGCCACAACTGATGAACATACGGCAGTGGTACGCATTGAAAATGCACATACCAATATTACCTATGTGTCCGTAGATGGAGAAGTGCTTTCTGAAACCATTAACGAAATTAAAGAGGCTGAAAGTAGTACTTGCCCAATGACATTCGATAGTATCTACGAATTTGCAAAAGCTGGCGACATTTCTGGTATCTTACCTAGCATTAAGCAACAGGTAGAATATAATACAGCCATTTCAAATGAAGGTTTATCCAATGATTATGGAGCCAATATTGGTCGATTGTTATTGCTTGATGATGAAAATCCATCTCTAGAAACAAAGTGCAAGGCTCGTGCTGCAGCAGGATCCGATGCGCGTATGAGTGGATGTCCGTTACCTGTTGTTATATGCTCTGGCTCTGGCAATCAAGGCTTGACTGTATCCATGCCGATTATTACAACGGCGGAAGAATTTGGTAAAAGTGATGATGACCTATATCGCGCTCTTGTGTTTGCTAACTTGTTAACACTTTACGTTAAGGCTGGCATTGGTAAATTATCCGCATATTGTGGCGTTGTATCGGCTGGCATTGTAAGTGTGGCTGGTATTGCCTTTTTGAAAGGCGATAGTAAAGATATCATCGAAGATACACTTGTAAATGGCCTTGTTAGCCTATCCGGTATCGTATGTGATGGGGCGAAACCATCTTGTGCCGGTAAAATTGCAATCTCTTTAGATGGAGCTTTCATGGGCTATAAACAAGCTCGCCTTAACAAGAGTTATCAAAAGGGTGATGGCCTCGTAGCTCACTCCGTTGATGATACGATTAAAAGTATCGGTGTCGTAGCACAAGGCATGAAAGAAACTGACGTAGTCATTTTGAATGAAATGTTGAAGCATTAATTGGCTCTATATATGGAGTATATTTTGTCCTAGAAACAAGAAAACAGCGTTATGACCGGTTTGGTCATAACGCTGTTTTTCTAATATTATTGTAATTTTTTAGGATCTTTTAATAGCAATGAAGCGCCCAGTCCCACAATAAGGAATGGAACTAGTGTCATCATGGCTGCTGGTAGGGAATAGGTATCTGCTAAATTCCCTACAACCGGTGCGATGATACCGCCAATGGTTTGGCTCACGCCAAGAGTGATGCCTGATGCAAAGCCGATGCTTTTTGCTAGGTAAGTTTGGCCCAATACGATAACAGGGCTGTAACTGATGGCCTTTGCAGCACCAATCATGAGTAAAATCAGATAGGCGAGTGGCATCATAATCGTTACAGAAAACTCAGGGACTTGTGTTAATAGGAACATGGATGGCAACCAAATTAACAGAGATAATCTAATGATTTTGATAGGACCGTATTTATCGCCCAATATGCCGCCGATGTAGGTCATAAAGATACCGATACTAAAGAATACGGTTAATGCAAAACTACCTTGTTCGGGGCTCGTGCCGAGTTCATGAGTCCAGAATACAGGGATAAATGCATTAATAACGCGGAAATTAACCGATTGGCTTAGAATAATGATGAACAATATACCAAAATATTTCCAATAATTTTTCAGTGGCTGAGCGGAAACTGTTGGATTTTCGGTAGCTACGGTTTGGTCGATAGTTTGGGCATGAGCTACGATACGAGGCATGAGCATGAATAGAACGGTAGATATAATAATGCCGACTACTGTGAAAGCCGCTAGACCATGTGCACCTACTGTATAGGCGATAGCGCCAGCAAATAGAGGACCAAAAGCGAAGCCTGAGCTACCGCCGATGGCGAAGGTTCCCATTGCTTTGCCTTTCTTGCCACCTCCGAGGCGGTTCATAATTTTTGCCCCTTCAGGATGGAAAATGGAAGAACCTACGCCAGCTAGTGTGGCACATACAAGGAGGCTTTCATAAGAAGAAACAAAACCCATCATCCCCGTACTACATGCGGATAATAACGTGCCTGCTGCGATGAGACGTGGCTGATTGAGCTTGTCTGAAAGATACCCTAGCAATGGCTGTAGCAATGATGATAATGCTGTATTCGCTAAGATGAGAAAACCTGCTTGTTCCAAGGACAGTCCATACGTATAGATAAATAACGGTAATAATGCAGGTAATACACTTTGGCACGAGTCGTTAATCATGTGACTCAGCGTGATGAGATAAGGATAATACTTTTGCATAGTAAACCTCGTTGATTGATGATGTAATATACGATGTAATATACAATATATTTATAATATACTATATGTGTATTAAAATATAAAATGGGATGATACATATTGAGAATATAAAAATCTTTACAGAGTCGTTGGTAAGAGGTAATATAATAAATAATTAAGGAAAGAAATAACTTGCATTGCTTAATATAAAAGTTGGTACTGTGAATACTATTTTTATATGTGCTAGTTACTTGCTAAAGTATCTATCTAGCTACTAATAGTATAATGACTAGGTATACTTGCATGATAGATATTGTTAAGGCGATGAGTATTTCAATTGCTTAACGCAAAAGGAAAAAGACGGTACCATAAGTACCGTCTTTTTTCTATGTAGTTTTTACCCATAGAAAATATGAAATTTATCTAGTTTCAGTACTAGATGATATAGATTCAGATAATTATCCGAAATATAAAATATCCGAAGAAATATTAGATAAATCGACAATATTAGGGGGAGAATATGAAGAAAAGGAAAAAGAAGAACGTTCCGATGCTAATTATTGATGATAGTCAGTATAAAGATGAGCCGATTAATAGGGATCCTGACACTTCAATGGAGATAAGCAAAGAGTTACAAGCGAAGTTAGATGAAATTAGAAAAAAATATAAATTTTGAGGCTGTATTGGAGAAATTAGACTATAAAGAGTTACAGCATTTGCATTCTCCTAAAGAGAGAAAATCTAAAGTTCCACCGCATATTCTATTAAAAATTTTGCCTATGCGATGTTGTCTAACGGCGTGTATTCTACACGTATGATACAACAACTTTTTTATATACTAGTAACCATATAGTATAGCTTATATTACCTCAATTATATATGGAGTAAGGAGGCTGCTTAAAAAAACAAAAAGGAGAAGTAATGACAAAGGACGAATTCTGGGAAGCAATTAATACGGGTGGCAAAGTATATACATATAATGATGAAATTGATTTTTATGTAGTTTTTACCAATAGAGCATATGAAATTTATGTGGTTCCGGTCCCGGATAATATAGATTCAGATAATTATCCTAAATACAAAACATTCGATGAAATGTTAAATAAATCAATAATATTGGGGAAGCCACTTGTGGAGTGTCTAACACAAATTGAGTGTTAAGGGAGAGTAAAATGTTATCTCTTGTATTAAAACAATTAAATGAAGAAATGGCTATATATGAATTTCATCCTAATGCTCATGTAGCATATGGCATAGTTGAATTAGACCGTAAAAGCAATGTGGCTATTGTTAAAGAACCGCTTCAAGGTCATGAGTGGCATACAGTACACGCTTTAAATAAACTAGAGGAATATGGTTCCTTAAATTTATTCCCCAAAAGGGATACAATATATTGGTATTAATAGTTATATATACTTTATGTTATCTTGGTAATATTTGTAATAAATTCGAGTGATCAGATAGTAGGGGGCAAAAAATGGGGCAAACTCTACTATATAGTAGAGAAACGATTGAAACATAAACTTATTTAGAAAGACAAGAAAACCTAGATACAATCTGTGTTAGATGTATCTAGGTTTATCTATTATATCTCTATCATTATCATTTTAAATATGGCAGAGGAGGAGGGATTTGAACCCCCGCGCCGGTTGCCCGACCTACCGCATTTCGAGTGCGGACCCTTCAGCCTCTTGGGTACTCCTCCGTGCTTTACGACGCTCTTTAAAGAAATCTTTCATCAATTGGCTACATTCATCAGCGAGGATGCCTGCTTGCAATTGTGGCTCATGGTTTAGTCCCGGATGGGATAGCACATTAAACAGTGATTCTACAGCGCCTCCTTTGTAGTCGCTGGCACCATATACAACGCGGTCGATACGGCTGTTAATAATGGCCCCTGCGCACATTGGACACGGCTCTATCGTAACATACAGGGTACATCCAGTCAACCGCCAGCGATTTAGGCTATTACACGCTTCACGAATGACGAGCACCTCGGCGTGAGCTGTTGCATCATGATCGAGTTCCCGGCGGTTATGGTGACGTGAAATGACTTGATTATTGTGGACCAAAATAGCACCAATTGGGATCTCACCAAGGGCATAAGCTTTTTTTCCCTCTTCGATGGCAAGTTTCATAAAGTATTCGTCACGACTATGTTCGTCCATCGTATTAAGTTCGGGTGGTTGTATATGGTCTTTTGTCATTCTTGCACCTCTTAATGTATAATATCTTACATAGAGTCTATCATATTTAGTTATATTTTTGCGAATAGATTTAATCGTTGTATCAGTTGTTTGTGTGAGGCTTGTATGGATATTATTTGGTATATGTTTGATATGATCGGCACCGTCGCATTTGCCGTCTCTGGGGCACTCGTGGGCGTGTCCCGTAAAATGGATATTTTTGGCATGGCCGTGCTTGCCCTTGCTACCGCTATAGGTGGTGGCGTAATTCGTGATGTACTGCTAGGTTATTTTCCGCCAAACTCACTTCGTAATGTAGTGTACGTTACGGTCGTTCTTGTGGTGACCTTTATTGTATTTGCCATTTATAACAGTCGCTATCATCGCAATATGATGGGGCCTCGCAGCCGCGCTAGTTATTTATTTGCCGATGCTCTTGGCTTAGCATCCTTTACCGTAACGGGTGCCTCTGCAGGGTATACACTATATCCGGACTTGCCTATTTTCATCGTATTGCTTGGTACCATTACCGCTGTAGGTGGTGGTATTCTGCGCGATATGTTGGCGCAGCGCGTGCCTTCCGTACTGAAAGAAGACGTATATGCATTGCCAAGTATTATTGGCGGTATAGCCTATTATCTACTGGTAATTAGCGATTGGGCGGGTCAAGCCGTATATGGGGCTTTCACCATTGTGCTGGTCATCCGTCTACTAGCTATAAAATATCACTGGAGTCTACCTCGTGTCAGATAATAATCGGTTTTATGCGATACATTTGCCAAATTATGACGAAGTGATATAATTGTAATATTAGTTATTTTTTTATGATTGTATCCCTTACAACAGTTGTGAAATGGTACGCACAAGCGTGCTTGATAAAGGAGTTTAACCTATGTCTAAAAAATGGTTGAAAGTAGCGTTAATGGTTACGGCTATTGCTACGGGTACATCCATTCAAGTTGATGCGGAAACTGTGTTATATGTTCCGCAAGATGATCGTCCAGTAAGCCTACAATATACAGTTGATACTGCAAAGGCAGCGGGAATGACGGTGTTAACACCACCACAAAATTTGATTTCCGGTAAAACCTACAAAGGGCAAGCCGATCAAATCTGGAATTGGGTAGAGCAAAATGCGGGCCGTGCCGACGTTATGGTATTGAGTACAGATACCTTAATCTATGGCGGGCTTGTGGATTCTCGTAAACATAATTTGCCATTGAGCACATTGGAAAATCGTTTAAAACGCATCGAAGCGCTTAAGGCAAATCACAAAAATACACGCATTTATGGTTTTGGTACCGTCATGCGTTCCCCGCGTGCTAGTGGGGGCGGTACAGAACCATCCTACTATGCAGATTATGGTCCAACCATATTCCAAATTGCTGCACTACAAGATAAATTGGATACAGGTACATTGACACAAGCGGAAACGCAAAAATTGATGAGCTTGCAAGCCTCTGTTCCTGTAGAATATCTACAAGACTGGTTCTCTCGCCGTCAAAAAAATATGCAAGTGAATAAAGACTTGATCGATGAAGCGCGCAAAGGCGTCTTTGCATACTTTGCATTGGGCCATGATGACACATCTCAATTATCTCAATCCGCGTTGGAAGGGCGTTATTTAAATCAGTACTCCAAAGGTATTCCACGAACCCAATATGGTAGCTTCCCTGGGGCAGATCAACTTGGTTTGTTGTTGATGGCTCGTTCTCGTACAGATAATAGTGCAGAAAAACCGACGTTCTCCGTAATTTATCCGCTTGGGGGAGCTGGTAAAACATTGCCAGGTTACGAAGATCAAACCATTGATAAGACGATTGCAGAACACGTAGAGGCTGCAGGTGGCACTATGACAACAGCTGGAAAACCAACCGTCCTTCTCGCTGTTAATACACCTCTTTCGACAAGCACATCTGAGTCCGAAACCTTTGGCAATTTTCCAATGACTTCACAAGCTATGAATGCCTTTGTAGATCGTATTCAACAAGCTACAGAGCAAGGTGTAAATGTAAGTATTGCTGATATTGCATATAATAATGGCTCCGATAATACCTTGTTAGGTGCTTTATACAAACGCGATTTATTGTATAAAATCGGCGCTTACAATGGTTGGAATACAGCAAGTAACACGGTAGGCTATGCTATTGCGCAAGGCTTATTGTTACAATCTATGTCTCCAGAAGGTCATAGAGATATGTTGACACAACAATATTTAGATAACTGGGCATATCAAGCGAATATCCGCAAAGACATTTACCGTATGCAAGATTCCATTCGTACCGACAATGTACGTTATTCTGGTGACTTGAATTCAAAATTAGAAGAGTATTTACAAGAACGTATACAAGACTTCAGTGAAACCTATTTGAAGGTAGACCCACGTACTGTTAAGGCTACATTCCCATGGGGCCGTTTATTTGAAACGGATATTACCGTTTATAATAAACCAGTAGTGCCGCTTCAAAAAGAAATTCGTATGCAACGTGAAGAAGAAGCGAAGAGACAGGCTGAAGCGGCAGCAGCTGCGGCTGCGGCTGCACAAGCTAATGGCCAATCCCAACCAGCTCCAGCTGCGCCAACTACAACGACACAAGCTACAACTAAGACACCTGTAGTACATCAAGCGGCGACTTCACCGCGCATTGTTCCAACACCGGCCGCTGTGCCTCAACAATAATCGCCTATGAAACGATCGTTTTTGCCTGAAATAACCTATATGCGTGGCCTTTGTATGCTCGGTGTTATCGGCATTCATGTCGGCTCCTATGCATTACAAAATCCGTTCGTTAATTTACAACTCATTAGTGTGTTGGAAATCTTATCGCGTTTTGCAGTGCCCGCATTTTTCTTCCTGTCAGCCTTTGGTTTGTTCTACCATACATCGGTAAACGATCCATTTAGCTACAAGGATTTTATGAAACGACGCTTTCAAGTGGTGCTCTATCCTTACATTGTGTGGTCCCTATTCTACCTCATCTATACAGGCATAACGGCGCACAATTTTGGAAATCTCCATCCCGGCCCATTGCTTGTTAACCTCTTGTTTGGTAACAGTATGTACCATTTATATTTTATGGTTATACTGGTGTGGTTCTATGTGCTCATGCCACTATGGCGTGTGATGGTACGATGGATTTTGAAAGCCCCCGTTCCTTGGCTCGTCATCTTATTTGTCCTACAACTAGGATTTGATTTTATATCCTCCTATCGATTGGGGGCATGGGTAACACAGAACTTTAGCGACTCTCCGGCTATAAAATATCTTTTTGATATGCGTCTTAACTATTGGGTAATCCATTATGTATGGATATTCCTCTTTGGTGCTGTTGTAGCTGAGCGATATGAACAGGTGAAGGACTATATGTGGCGCTACCGATACCTATTGGCCACATGTGCCACTTTATCGATTCTATCCATGTTGGGCGCCTACTACTATGTCATGGATGTATGGCACTATACGGTGCTCGAAGCGATTTACACGGTGCATCAGTTGAGTCCAATGGGGGTATTCTATACGGCATTGGGCACATTGTTTAGTTTATTCCTATTCCAAGTGATGCCTCTCAACAATACGATGGAGGCGTTCTGGTCACAAATTGGGGATACTTCATACGGCATCTATTTGGTTCATCCGTTCTGGTTATTGATTATGACAAGCGTAATGGCTAAGTATAATCTCCTATTTACAGTGCCTCACGTAGTGCTGTTGTATGTGATGGCCGTAGGATTATCCTATTTAACGACAATAGGTTTAAAACAAATACCAAAGCCAATTCGAAAATATATTCTTGGCAACTAATAGGCTTATACAAACACTGTAAGATTGGTATATAACTAATTACAATAGAATCCGCTTCTACCATAACTTATAGTTATCGGTAGAGGGCGGATTTTTTCATGACTGATTTGAAAACTTTCACAATGTAAAGTGTGAAAATTAATCTGTGATTGTGCTATAATACAATCATACTGATTAGAGTTACAACAAGGGAAAATGAGGTGCTCTTATGAAAGAATTAACATATTTTAACGGTGAATTCGTCGAACCAGGTGCAAAGGTAATTAGCATTGATGATCGTGGTTACTTATTCGGCGATTCTGTATATGAAGTTGTGCGTGTAACTAAAGGTCGTTGCTTTGCATTGTCCTATCACCAAGATCGTCTATATCGATCCATGCGTGAAATGGATATTCCTGTAAAAATGACGCCAGATGATTTGACCGAACTTCACGAAATTTTGATTGAACAAAGTGAAATCAAAGAAGGTTATATTTACTTACAAATCTCTCGTGGTGTTGCGCCACGCCATCATGCATATGATCGCTCTAAACTTGAACCACAAATGCTCATGTCCATTCATAATCTCGATATGGATGCAGTGAACAAGTTGGAATCCGGTGTGAAAGCTATCGCATTGCCTGATGAACGTTGGGGGCATGTAGACATTAAAACTACGAATTTGGTTCCTAACATTTTGGCGCAAACAAAGGCGGAAAAGAAATTTGCTTATACAGCGATGTTATTCCGCGATGGCATTTGTACCGAAGGGGCTACATCTAATGTATTTGCCGTAAAAGATGGAATTATTTATACACATCCAGCGGATAATCATATTTTGAAGGGCATTACGCGTCAAATGGTTATCACTCGTGTGGCACCTTCATTGGGCATCACTGTTATCGAAAAAGAGTTTGACCGCGCCTTCGTTGATGATGCGGATGAACTATTCTTTACCAATACAACGGGTGGTGTGATTCCGATTATAAAACTCGATAGAAATCCTGTAGCTGATGGTAAACCAGGTGCAGTGACTATGAAATTACGTCATGGTCTAGAAAAATTAATGGAAGAAGGCTTGGCTTAATTAGCATACTATAGGTATCAATATGGTAGCTATAGTGGCTGGTAAGGGGAGCTTTCACAAAGAAAGGACATATTTTGATTACATTAGAACACATTAGCAAGGTCTACGAAGGTGCTAATCGTGTAGAAGCGCTGAAGGATATTAGCCTCACCATTGAAAAGGGGCAAATCTACGGCATTATCGGTCAATCAGGGGCCGGTAAATCTACACTGATTCGTTGCATCAATATGCTGGAAGCCCCTACATCGGGCTCCGTTATCGTAGACGGCACAGATTTAACGAAATTGAGTGCTAGTGAACTGCGTAAAGCGCGTAAACACATTGGCATGATTTTCCAACATTTTAATCTTTTATCATCGCGCACGGTCTATGACAATGTGGCATTCCCATTGGAATTGCAAGGGCTAAGCAAGGCTGAAATCAAAGAACGCATCACTCCGATTCTCGATATCGTAGGTTTAGCGGACCGCGTGAATAACTATCCATCCCAGCTATCCGGTGGTCAAAAGCAACGCGTTGGCATTGCTCGTGCCTTGGCATCTAATCCAAAGGTATTATTGTGCGACGAAGCTACATCTGCGTTGGATCCACAAACGACGGAATCTATTTTAGAATTGTTGAAGGATATCAATGAACGGATGGGGCTTACCATTGTGCTCATCACTCATGAAATGCAAGTTATCCGTGAAATTTGCGACCGCGTAGCCGTTATCGAAGGCGGTGTTATCTTAGAAGAAGGTAGTACGCTCGAGGTATTTACAAATCCGAAGAAACCGACTACAAAAGATTTCGTTGGCTCTGTCGTAAGCGATAACCTACCACAAGAAGCGCTTGAACATATTGAACTTCATGATGACTGGATTGCTGGTACGGCACCATTGGTAAAATTGAAGTTTACCGGCCAAGCCACAGATGAACCTGTTGTAGCAGGTTTAGTACGTCGTTTTGATCTCGATGTAAGCATCTTATTTGGTGGCATCGACTACATTCAAAACACTAGTGTAGGCCGTCTCATCGTCATTTTGAATGGTGATCCTATGAAGGCGCAAGAAGGGCTAGACTATATCAGAACATTACCAATTGAAAGCGAGGTGATCGGTTATGTCAGAGCAAGTAATTAAATTGTTGATAACCGGTACCTTGGATACATTGCAAATGACCGTTATCTCTACGATTATGGCCATGATTATTGGTATTCCGCTCGGCGTAGTATTGGTGGTTACATCTAAAGGGCATATTTTAGAAAATGCAGCGCTTAATAAAATTCTTGGCGCTATTGTGAATGCGACTCGTTCCATTCCGTTTATCATCTTAATGGTTGCCATCATTCCGTTTACACGTATGGTGGTTGGTACGTCCATTGGTACGACGGCTGCTTGTGTACCGTTGACATTGGCGGCGATCCCGTTTTTAGCACGTCTTGTAGAAACATCCATTAAGGATATTCAATTCGGCGTTATCGAAGCGGCGCAATCGATGGGGGCAAGCCCATTCCAAATTATCCGCAAGGTATTGTTACCAGAAGCATTGCCAACTATTATTGATAATGTTACGGTGCTTATCGTTAACTTGATTGGTTACTCTGCAATGGCAGGTGCTATTGGTGGCGGTGGCCTTGGTGATATTGCTATCCGCTACGGATACCAACGTTTCCAAGGGGATATCATGCTCGCTACCATCATCATTCTTATCATTATGGTTCAAGTTATCCAAATGATTGGTGACGGTTTATCCAAAGCGATGAATAAGAAATAGGAGGCGTTATGAGCGTCAATGAAAAATTGAGAAGTGCTCAACATGACGAGCTCTTTGAAGGTATTTTACAACTTCAAACTGTAGAAGAATGTTATGCATTCTTTGAGGATATTTGTACTGTTAATGAACTGAAAGCATTATCGCAACGACTTCAAGTGGCTAAAATGTTACGCGCTGGTGATAGCTATGAAACGATTGTAGAAGAAACCGGTGCTAGTACAGCGACGATTAGTCGTGTGAAACGATGCCTTGTATATGGTGCTGATGGTTATACAGTGGTATTAGATCGATTGGCAGACAAAAAATAGTCGTAACATATTCATAGTAGGATATAATACATAACGGTGACCCTGGTCACCGTTATTTTGTATATAGGACTATTGTTTTTACTTATACGAATGGTAAAATGATAGTATACGTATGTGAGATATGGGAGGTCGTATATGGAATGGCTAATTGCAATAACCGGATTACCCTATGAGGTAATGATACTTATATTGCTTGCTGTAGCAGGGGCCTTTGCGGGCTTTGTGGATTCCATAGTGGGTGGCGGTGGATTGATATCTGTGCCGGCCATGTTGCTAACTAATTTGCCTCCTAGCGTGGCTCTAGGTAGTAATAAATTGTCTAGTATCTTTGGGGCCGGTAGTGCATCAATTACATTTTTACGAAACCATATGGTTGATTTTAGGCTGGTTCGTAAACTATTGCCCTTTACCTTTATAGGTTCTATGCTGGGTACTTTGGCGGTTGTATCATTACCGCCGCTATATGTTAAACCGATTATCATCGTATTACTCGTGGCCGTTACATTATTTGTAGTCTTTAAAAAGAACTGGGGCGAAGTAAATCGCACCTCTCAAGTAATGGGGCGAGCACTTTATATTTGTATGGCCTTTGCCCTTGGCATCGGTATTTATGATGGCTTTATTGGACCTGGTACAGGTACATTTCTCATTATGGGCTTTATCTTTACGGGATTTGATTTTCTCCATGCTTCGGCAAATGCAAAAATATTAAACTTTACCAGTAATTTAGCATCCTTGTTGGTATTTATATATTTAGGGCATGTCAATTTTATGTATGGCCTTGCCGCTGCGGTGGGCCAAGTGATCGGTGCCTATTTAGGATCTCACTTAGCCATTGCGAAAGGGTCCTCTTTGGTACGTATTGTGTTCCTGTCTGTTACGACAGTGATGTTGTTAAAATTAGTGTTTGATTATATTTCTACCTTGTAGGAGGTGTGAGTATGCCTCATAAAAATGATGTTCAAGTGGCATTGATCAGCGGCGGTACATCGGGTATCGGATTTGCTACAGCCAAACTATTATTGCAAGAAGGTTGGTGCGTCGTTATCAATGGCCGCGATGAACAAGCGGGACAAAGAGCAAAAATGAAATTGCGCCGCTATTCTTCGAAGGTGCACTATGTGAAAGGCGACGTATCCAGCGTGAGCGATTGTCAGCGTATTGTAAAAGAAACGGTAGATTTCTTTGGCAGCATTTCGGCTCTTGTGACGGCGGCTGGATATTATGAAGAAGAGCTACTAGCCGATGTATCTGAATCCGCCTTTGATGAAATGTTTGGAACGAATGTAAAAGGAACGGTGTTCTTGTGCCAAGCTGCATTGCCTTATTTACGTCAAGTAAAGGGCAGTATTGTTACCGTATCTAGTGATGCGGGCTTACAAGGTAATGTAGCCTGCTCAGTATATGGTGCATCAAAAGGAGCTATCGTAAGCTTTACAAAATCTCTGTCACTAGAGATGGCACCGCATGAGGTACGCGTTAACTGCGTGTGCCCTGGCGATGTAGATACATCCCTTGTAGATAAGCAAATCGCTCAATCTCATCAAGATGCGGAGCAAGCAAAAGAGGAGATGGGGCAACATTATCCATTGGGTCGTATTGCAAAACCTCACGAAATTGGCGAAGTTATAGCCTTTTTAATTAGTTCCAAAGCATCTTTTGTTACAGGTGCTGCTTGGACGATTGATGGGGGACTCACAAGCTGGTAGTGAATAAAGTATTATCTATTACTAATAGTCATAATAAACCCGTTTATACAGGGTAAAATATATATTATTCATTTCAATTCTACATTGAGAATGGTATAATAATACTAATGAACGATACATACATTCACAAGTGGAATCCGGAAAAAAGGAGAACGATTATGGCAGAATATAATGGCGTTAAAATTGAACCGCTTAGCGATGGTGGTCAAGATTTAAATTATCAAGTTGAAAAATTTATTTTCTGGGGCGCAGGCCGTGCTGCCGTATTGGCTTTGTCTCCAAAATTCAGCAATGTTGCACTATGTACAAATGCAACATATATGGTAACTCGCATTGCTCATTTATATGATGTTGAATTACAAACAGGTGCTGTTGTAGGTTTAGTAGGTGGCTTGAGCACTGCTATTGCTACGGCTGCTATTTCCTTACTTGTACCTTTTAAAGCGGTACGCGTACCTGTAGCTGTTGGTTTGACGTATGCTATTGGTAAGGTAGCCCATATCTGGATCGAAGATGGTATGCCATCCGACATCGAACGCTACAAACCTATGATCGCTGAGTTCTATGAAAATGGTAAAGCTATTGCTGGCGAAATCGCTCGTGATGCAGCAGCAAGCATTCCTTTCACTCAAGGCCAACGCGATGTGTGGGCAGGTATTGCCAATGAAACAGGTCTTGCAAAAGAACAATTAGAACAAGTATATTCTGAAAAAGTAGCACCTGCTATTGAAAAATGGAATACGGAAACGAAATACCAATTGCATGATAATGCAGCAGAAGCAGTAGCAAAAGTAACTGATGCGGCAAAAGAAAAAATCGATGCAGCAAAAGAAACATTGGATACAGCAAAAGAATTGGCTAAAGGTGGCGTAGAAGTAGCAAAGGCAACAACTCAAGTGGCTGTGGAAAACGCAAAAACTACAGCATCTCATGCTGTAGAAAATGCGAAAGATACTGCGTTCCAAGCTGTTGAAACAGTAAAAGAAACGACAAAATCCACAATTAACGGTTTCCGTAAATAGTTAGAAGGATCGGTATGAATCCATTAAAGATTATCAAATATGGCAAGTATTTTAGCGAGTCTCGCTTCTTGGCGTTTGCCACTCGCTATGGTAAAAAACTTGCCTTTGTACAAAAAGCAGTGGTGTTATTCTTTTGCATGCGCGATCAGGATACACCAAAATATGTAAAGGCTATTTTAGCCGGCGCCTTAGGGTATCTCATCCTACCAATCGATATCATCCCTGATACGATTGCAGGCCTTGGCTGGGTAGATGATGTAGCAGTTCTCGGCATTGCTTTCAAAATCGCTAATCGCTATATCAAAATATCCCACGAAGAACAAGCGAAAAAGCTATTCCCTTTTGGCAACTAACAAGTACATAAAAAGGCAGTTTAATCATTGTTATTGATTGGACTGCCTTTGTTTATTTGACACCCTTTGTTAATAGATATACAATTAAATTTGTATTGTAATAAGAAGGATGAATAAATGTATACAGCGACAATTAATGTCCGTTTCTATGAAACCGATATGATGGGGATTGCTCACCACAGTAATCATTTTCGGTGGTTTGAAATGGCGCGTATTGAATTCCTTCGTCACATCGGAGTCACCTTGTGGGATATGATGGACGAGGATATAGTATTTCCAATTATGAATGTATCGTGTAACTATAAGGAACCTGCTCGGTTCGATGACACGATTAATATAGAAACCTATTTAGTCAAAATGACCCGTGCTCAGATGGTATTTAAATACCGCATGCGCCGCGCTAGCGATGGAGCTCTATTGGCGACGGGTGAGACTAAGAATGCCTTTATGTCTAAATCGTCTGGGAAAATCGTACGATTAGAGGATCGCTTTTATCAACCTATTCTAAATGCTGTTGAGGAGATGCCTCATGACTAATATAGATACACAACGACTGCCTATCGGCGTCTTTGACTCAGGTGTAGGTGGTCTATCCGTTTTGAAAGTTCTACAGGAACAATTTCCCAATGAAAACTTCATCTATATAGGGGATAATGCTAATAATCCCGTTGGCAATCGTCCAACCGAGGAGATTACAGAAATCGCTTGCCGTATTGCAGAAACATTACATCAAGTACCTGTAAAATTGATGGTTATCGCTTGTAATACTTTCACCGTAGTGGCCCTCGATGAGGTGCGCAGTCGCGTCAATGTGCCGGTTATCGGTGTATCGCAAGGTGTTAAGACTGCTATTCGTGAAAGCAATAGTAATACCATCGGTATCATGGCGACGGTGGCGACCGTTAATAGTCATATTCATAAATATGTGGCTATGGATATCGACCATGAGGTTTTTGTATGGGAGCAACCATGCCCAGAACTAGCCGGCCTAATTGAACAAGGTCACTTGCATGATGACGCTGTCCGTAAAGCCGCTAAGGAGTACTTAGCACCCATGCTAGAACGGGATATCGATGTTGTCGTATTGGGATGTACTCATTTCCCATTTGTTAGCCCAGTCCTGCAGGAATTATCAGGTGACCGCATCCGATATATCGACCCTGCTTATGAGACTAGCGATCTAGTACGACGCACGATGGATAGCAATCATTTGCATAATCCATCTACAGAGAAGGGCCGTAGTACCTTGTATTTTACAAAGGATATTGCCCTAGGGGCTGATTTGGGCGCCCAATTCTTAGATACTGATGATTTTTCGGTGGAATTGATTACACTATAAAGGAGAATTCACATGTGGTTTTATGACATAATAAATGTGATAGTTGCCATTGCAGTTATCGTAGCTGTTTTGTACTTATTATTCCGTCTATTCGTATTAAAACAAGGTAATGAACGCGTTATTTTGTTATCAAAGCGGAAAACAAGCTTTCAATTGGCAGATATGAACATGAGTTCCATGACATTGTTCTGTGATGTGCCATTTGTAAACAAAGGCCGTCAACTTGGTACAATCATGGATTTATTCCCACGTCCTTTACTTCCAGAAGAACAATTTGATGGCGTGAAAGTAGACGCTTGGGCTATGGATATCGATCGTCCACGCCACGATGGTTACTTTGAAGCTATTATCATCAAGCCTCGCAAGGGAGGTACAATCCGCGTTTACGTTACCTTAACAGGTAGAAATGGCAATATTCGTGAAGATATTAAGGGATTCCCTTATATGGACATCGACATTTATTACCAAATCGTAGGTCGTACCGATTATCATATCGATAAACAACGTATTCGTTTGACTGCAGAAGAAGTACAAGCAGCATTGGTTCATTAAGGAGGCATAACTATGGCAGAATTAGAATTAGTATGTGTTCCTACACGTATTCTTACAGATAATGATGACATCGTTGATGCTATCATTGAATTTGGTGGTCACAATATTGGACCAGAAGACATTGTATGTGTAGCAGAATCCGTTGTGGCTATTACACAAGGTCGCTTTACACGTCCAGAAGAACTCAATGTATGTTGGCAAGCGCGTATGATTAATCGCTTTATCCATCCAGATGGTTCCATGGCTTCTATTTATGGTATGCAATCTGCTATGAACTTAGATGGTAAATGGAAGGTATTAGGTGCTTTCTTCTTAGGTGCTATCGCTAAAATATTCCGTAAACCAGGTGTATTCTATGCCATCGCCCGTGCTGCATCCCTAACTGATGACGTAACAGGCACAATGCCTCCATTCGATAAACACATCGTATTTGGTCCAAAAGATCCAGATAAGGTGGCTGAAAAAATCGTTCAACGCACAGGTTGCTATGGCGCTGTTGTAGCAGACGTAAACGATTTGAAACGCTCTGCAATTCTCGGTACAAGCCGCGGTATTGATGCGAAGAAAATCGCAAAATTATTGATTGACAATCCATTTGGTAATGACAGCCAAATGACGCCAATCGTTATTATTAAAAACTACGCTTCCGTTTCGGCAGCTAAATAAAAGATTCTCGATATTTCCGGTGCAGAACTGGTAAGTCTAGAGATTAACAAAAGAGACTGCTCCGGCGGTCTCTTTTCTGTTTAAAGGAGGACATATGTTATTAGGCATAGATGTTGGCGGCACCTTTACGGATGCCGTTATTATAGATGGGGGCACCATCATTTCATCGGCTAAGCGACGTACCACAAAAGATAATCTCATGAACGGCATAACAGAGGCATTAGGTGCCGTATTAGTTGATGTAGAGGCCTCACAAATTGAACAAGTTACCTTATCAACTACGGTGGTGACAAACACAATTGTAGAACATAAGGAACAACCAGTTGACCTCTATGTTGTAGCGGGGCCAGGTCGCAATGTGGACGATATATTCCCTGTAAGACCAGTGTACCTTAAAGGGTATACGGATCATCGCGGCATCGTGGTGGAACGTACAGATGTAGAGGGGACTCGCAAACTAGCGAACATGGTGCAAGCCAAGAGTGGTACCGATTTAGCTGCTGTATCCGCAAAATTTGGTGTTCGCAATCCTAAGGAAGAGTTAGACATTGCAAATGCTCTTGGTGCTATGTATGATACTATTTCGACGGGGAGCTCCTTGAGTGGTAATCTAAATTTTCCTCGTCGCACCATTAGTGCTTATTTTAATAGTGCTGTAACCGATGTATTCAATCATTTCAGACAAGCTGTGCGCGATGCATTAGCAGCACATAATATAACGGCACCGGTATATATTTTAAAGGCTGATGGGGGTTCACTACCTATTGATACGATTGCTTCGGTTCCTGTAGAAACCGTATTTACAGGACCTGCTGCTACGGTATTAGGCCTCGAAGCATTGCGCAGTGCTACATTAGGTCATACAGTCGCACTTGATATAGGTGGTACTACAACAGATATATCCTTGTGGAAACAAGGTAAGCCCCTTATGACAAAAGAAGGGGTATCCATTCGTAATTATCCAAGTGCAGTGCGTTCCTTTGCAGTGACATCCGTCGGTATTGGCGGCGAATCAGTAGTGCGTTATAATGATGGAAATCTTACAGTGGGGCCAGAACGTGTAGGTCCATCTGTTGCACTTGGTGGACTAGAACCAACATTAGGGGATGCTCTCATTGTGTTAGGTAAGGCTCATTATGGGGATGAACAAAAAGCATATGATGCGATTGCTAATATAGATAGTGCAATTGATGTAAAAGAAATGGCAATGCGTATTGCAGATGTTGCAGTACAAGTTATTCAAGATGGTATCAATGAAGTCGTAGCAAAGGAAAATAAACGGCCTATCTATGTGGTTGCCGATATTGTGCATCCTGATCCATTTGTACCGGCACAGCTTGTCATCGTTGGCGGTACAGCCGCAAGTCTAGGCCATATCATCGGAGACCAATTAGGTTTGCCTGTTCATATTCCGCCTGATGCGGCCGTGGCGAATGCTATTGGGGCAGGTGTGGCAAATCATACAATGTCTATTACAGTACATGTGGATACAAAACGACGGACCATGGTAGTTCCTGAGTTGGGAATTCAAGATAAAGCTAGCAATTTACGTTCTGCACAAGTCGTAGAGGAGATAGCGTACAAGCTATTAAGTGAGGCTGCTAGAGCCCAAGGATTAGTTCCAATAACTGATACACCTGAGATAGAAACGATTAGCGTCGAAGATTTCCCAGTAGTGGATGGCTGGCAGTCTATGGAGCGAATTATAACAGTAAAGGTACAATTACAAGCGGGGGTGAGCAGTTATGTGGAATCATAAGGACAGTTATCGTGTGCGAAATGGAATCGTGTCGGCTAGCACAATAGAACATCCTTCATTAGGCCTCGTATTTTTCCCTGCCTTTGATTGGAAAATTTCTGCTACACATCCAGAACGGCAAGAACGGTTGCTCTATACGCGGGATCAAATTGTAGAAGAAGGTTTGCTCGATGTGCCGAATATTAGAGAATATAATCCTATCGTAGCCGACTGGGATGTGATAGAACGAGTTCACGTTGGGGCCCCTGATTTAGTATCTTGGGTAACCGATGCGCATCGCGTATCGGCTGGTGGTGCCATTGCAGCAGCTGATGCGGTGCTACGAGGTGAAGTTGATCGGGCCTTTGCCCTCGTCAGACCACCAGGACATCATGCGATGGCTATGGTTCATGGCATCCGTGGATTCTGTACCATCAATATCGAAGCCGTTATGATTCAACATATACGTCAAACCTATGGTGTGAAACGGGTGGCCATCGTCGATACTGATGTACATCATGGAGATGGATCACAAGATGTGTTCTACCACGATCCGGATACATTGTATATAAGCTTTCACCAAGATGGACGGACCTTATATCCGGGTACCGGATTTATGGATGAATTCGGCGGACCTCAAGCCATTGGTGCTAACATAGATATTCCACTACCTCCCGGCACGGGTGATGAAGGTTTATTAAAGGTAATGCGCGAACTCGTATTGCCTATACTCCATGAATTTAAACCGGATATCGTCATCAATTCGGCGGGACAGGATAACCATTTCTCTGATCCGTTAGCAAATATGAATGTGACCGCTAAGGGATATGCAGAATTAGTGGATTTATTGCAGGCAGATATTGCAGTCCTTGAAGGGGGCTATTCTGTACAAGAGGCCTTGCCTTATGTAAATACAGGTATTATTTTATCGATGGCTGGGTTAGATTACAGTCGCGTTATCGAGCCCAACTATGTAGAACAACATCAGTCGGCTGATGTAACGAGATATATTGATGATCTTATTTTGAAATGGAAGGCCCAATGGGCACGGCGTAAGGAAATAGCACGAGATGAACTCATCGGTCACAAGAATAGATGGGTCCGTGATTATTCTGTGTATTACGACGAATCTGGTGTACAAGAAGAGCGTCGTGAAACAGTGCGCCTCTATCCTGATAAAATTGGTTGGCATAGCATCGAATCCTATGGTAATTATGGGCCCTATGCAAAGCAAAGTGTGTACGCTATGTTTATTCCGTGGCAGGCCGATGATGCTACGCGCGAAGAGGCTTTCACAGAAGCACGTCGCATGAAAGAACTGGGTGGTCTCAATCGCTATGTAGTGGTGGACCCTATGGGACAGGGGCAAGTTGAAATTTAGCCTGTCGAATGGGAACCATTGTTCATGATATAATAGAATAAACGAGATAACGCCCCTCGTGTGAGGGGCGTTTCTATTGTGATACATATCCTATAATGAACAATTCAGCATGGTATACTAGACATAAAGGGGGCGTTGTTATGCGCAGTGATAATAGAACAGCAGGTCAATTGAGACCGATTAAAATAACGAGACATTTTACAGAGTATGCAGAAGGTTCTGTACTCATCGAATGTGGTAAAACAAAGGTCATTTGTACAGCTACTATCGAGGAAAATGTACCGCGCTGGCTAAAAGGTTCCGGTCAAGGCTGGGTGACTGCAGAGTATTCCTTGTTGCCACGTTCTACAAAAACACGGGTAAGCCGTGAGGCCGCTCGAGGTAAACAAACGGGCCGTACCGTTGAAATTCAACGCTTAATCGGTCGTGCATTGCGCGCTGTTGTAGACTTAAAGGCTTTAGGCGAGCGCTCCATCACCGTAGACTGCGATGTTATCCAAGCCGATGGCGGTACGCGTACGGCGTCCATTACGGGTGCCTTTGTAGCCCTTGTGGATGCCATCGATTTTACATTTGGCGGCTTTGGTAAATTCCCTATTACCGATTTCTGTGCCGCTATTTCCGTTGGCATTGGCCCAGAAGGTCCTATTACAGACCTTTGCTATGAAGAGGATAGTGCTGCCGTAGTGGACATGAACGTGGTGCGCACCGGTGCTGGTAATCTTATCGAGGTACAAGGTACGGGTGAACATGGTACATTTAGCCGCGATGAACTTAACCAATTATTAGACCTTGCAGAATCTGCTACTGACGAATTGATGGCTGTGCAACGCAATGTACTCGGCTCTGTAGCGGACAAAATTGGCAAGGTGTATCCTGATGCACCTGTTCAAACCGCTGAAGGAGAACAATAATATGGAACGTATTGTATTAGCAACGGGCAATAAGGGGAAAATACGTGAATTTGAACGGGCCTTTTCTCATATGAACATTACCTGTGTGCCTGTGAAAGACATAGTGGACGTTCCGGAACCAGAGGAAACGGGCACAACCTTTATGGAAAATGCCATCCTCAAAGCGAAATACTATAGCGAAAAAACAGGATTGCCGTGCTTAGCTGATGATTCGGGGCTCACTGTCGATGCTCTTGATGGGGCACCTGGTGTATACTCCGCACGCTATGCGGGCGTTCATGGCGATGATGAAGCAAATAATGAAAAATTAATTCGCGAATTACAAGGTAAATCGGATAGAACTGCGCACTATGTATGCGCTTTAGCATTGGTGCATCCGGACGGTACTAGCGTGACAGCCGAAGCCTCTTGCGATGGTGAAATTCATGATACACCGGTTGGCACCAATGGATTTGGCTATGATCCATATTTCTTTGTTCCACAATTTGGTAAAACCATGGCAGAACTCGATATCGATACGAAGGAAACCATCAGTCATCGTGGCAAGGCGTTGCAAGAGTTAGTTGCAAAGGTGAATAAATGAAACGAATAGGTATTATTAGTGATACACATGGCTATCTGGACACCATTGATCTCGCGTTAGATGCAACGATGGACCAAGATATTGACATGTGGCTACACGCCGGTGACTACGGCGACGATGCGCGGTATATGCAAACGCGCACCGATGTGCCGGTCTATGCCGTGCGCGGCAATAATGACCGCATGCAGCCCTTAGAGCCTAAGGAACAATTGATTCCCTTAGAAGATACCTATATTTACATGACCCATGGTCATGAGGTATCATATTGTAAACGAGCACAAGAGTTGATACACATTGGCAACGCTATGGGGGCGCGCCTCATCGTGTGTGGACATAGCCATTTTCACGAGGCTAAACATATAGGTGATACCCTCTTTGTCAATCCAGGTAGTATCGCATTACCTCGGGATGGATCGGGTGGTACCTTTGCCATCGTCACCTACGAAAATGGCGCCTTTGATGTAGAATTTGTATATAAACAGGATATTATATAGTATATGTGTGAAAGCTACATTTTGTATGACTTTCACAAAAAAATAGTAAGTCTATGCATGGAAAGGGTTATGGCATATCATGGATACACCAGTTAAAGCAAAGCCTAAAATGAAGTTATATGGGTTTAATAATCTCACGAAGACGTTGAGTTTTAATATTTATGATATTTGTTATACTCGTACAGAGGAAGAAAAGAAGCAGTATATTCAATACATTGATGAAGTATACAACGCGGAACGTTTGACGAATATTTTGACCGAAGTGAGTCATATTATCGGTGCTAACATTTTAAATATTGCGAAACAAGATTACGATCCACAAGGGGCATCGGTTACGATTTTGATTTCTGAAGAAGAGATTGAAAAAGAAGATGTGGTTATGCATTTGGATAAATCCCATCTTACAGTACATACGTACCCTGAAAGTCATCCGCACAAGGGAATTAGTACATTCCGCGCCGATATCGAAGTGTCCACATGTGGTCAAATCTCTCCGCTAAAGGCCCTCAATTACTTGATTAATAGCTTTGATTCGGATATTTTGACATTGGACTATCATGTGCGTGGCTTTACGCGCGACGTGTCGGGTAAGAAAATCTACATCGACCACCGTATCAACTCTATTCAAAACTACATTAATGCGAAAACGCGCAATTTGTACAATATGATCGATGTGAACGTGTACCAAGAAAATATTTTCCACACTAAGATGATGCTCAAGGACTTTGATTTGGATAACTACTTATTCGGCATTACCGAAGCGGAATTAAGCGAACGAGAAATTAAGCAAATTAAACAACAATTGCGACAAGAAATGACAGAAATCTTCTACGGACGCAATTTGCCATCTGTGAAAGCCTAGATTGTTTAAAACGCTTAGTTATTTGTGGACATGTAATTAATGCTAAGAATATGAATTCATAATTAATTCTAAAATTTTCGGAAAACTATATCGAAAAATCTTGTATTATTGTTTCTGATTCTGTATAATGAACTTGTAAGGGGTATTAATAATTAATACCAAGAAACTATTGTGTCCGTTGTCATCCACAAAGGAGAATTATTATGGATGTACGTGAATTAGCAGTACAAAAAAAACGTGAATTAAAAGGCTTCCTCACTGTAGGAACTAAATATGAATTAAAAGACGCTCATGATTTATCCGTTGCTTACACACCAGGTGTAGCAGAACCATGCTTGCGTATTAAAGACAATGAAGCAGAATCCTTTGAATTAACTTGCCGTTCCAACATGGTTGCCGTTGTATCCGACGGTACTCGTGTACTCGGCCTTGGCGATATTGGCGCTGCTGCCGCATTGCCTGTAATGGAAGGTAAATCCTTATTGTTCAAAAAATTTGGTGATGTAGACTGCATTCCATTGGTAGTAGATACTAAAGATGCTGATACATTGATCAATACTGTAAAATTGTTGCAAAAGAACTTTGCTGGTATCAACTTGGAAGACATTTCTTCTCCTAAATGCTACGAAATTGAAAATCGTTTGAAAGAAGAATTGGAAATCCCTGTGTTCCATGATGACCAACACGGTACAGCAATCGCATGTTTAGCTGGTGTAAAAGGCGCTCTTCGCCTCGTTAAAAAAGATTTAGCTACAGCTAAAATCGTAGTAAACGGCGCTGGTGCAGCTGGTGCAAACATCGCTCGTTTGTTATACCTTGCAGGCGCTCGTGATATTACCGTATTGGTATCCTCTGGCGTATTGCACAAAGATTACAAACGCCTTGATTCCTTGCAAACTGAATTGATCGATCTGCTTGGCCTTGAAGAAAAACATGGCAACTTGGCTGAAAACGCTAAAGGCGCTGACATCCTTCTTGGCGTATCCGCAGCAGGTGCTTTCACAAAAGAAATCTTAGAAAACTTGGCTGACGACGCTATCGTATTCGCTATGGCGAACCCTAACCCAGAAGCAACATACGCTGATATGAAAGCTGCTGGCGTTCGCATTGCAGGTACAGGCCGTTCCGACGCACCTAACCAAATCAATAACGTAGCAGTATTCCCTGGTATCTTCCGTGGTGCTATCGACGTTCGTGCATCTAAAATCACTGACGAAATGAAATTGGCTGCTGCCGATGCATTGGCACACTTGATTCCAGACAGCGAATTGACTGATGAAAACATCATGCCATCCGTATTCGATCCTCGCGTAGCTCCTGCAGTAGCAAAAGCAGTTGCTGAAGTAGCTGTAAAACAAGGCATCGCCAAAAAACCTCAAATCGTTGAAGACGGTCATTACGAAGGCTAATTTTAACTAAACGAAATATGATTTTGAACATGCACCCTATGGGGTGCATGTTTTTTATATAGATGTTGCATTTGTGCGTACAAAATTATAAAATGTAAGCACAATAATAACAATAGGAGATATTATATGGATTATAGAGGAATTATAGAATCAAAACTAGAACAAAATAATGGTATACTTTCAAGTCGAGATATTAAAGCTCTTAATATTCCTTCCATATACCTAACTAGAATGGTAAATGAGGGGATACTTAATCGTGTAAGTCGGGGTATTTATTTAAGCACAAAAGGCGATTATGATGAATACTATCTCTTTCAAAAACAATATAGAGTGCCTATTTTTTCATATGCATCAGCCCTGTATTTACATCAATTTACTGATGATATTTATCCGGTACTAGAGGTAACTGTGTATCGAGGGTATAATGTCCATAGAATTAACAATGTGAATCTCGTACATTATGTTACGAAAGATATATATGATTTAGGTCTCACTGAGTGTAAAACGGTATATGGTAATATTGTCAAAGCGTATGATTTAGAAAGGACCTTATGTGATTTCATTAAAAATAGAAATAAGATCGATACTGAATTATTTTCTAAAACTTTACATAGGTATATGCGTTATAAAAATCGAAATCTAAATCGTTTATACGATTACGCTAAGAAAATGAAGATATATGATAAGGTTAAAAGTATTTTGGAGGTTATTTATGAATAAGGATAAACTGAAAGCTTTATGTCATAAATTATCGAAAGAGTCTGGACTGCCTTTTAATATGATACAAACACATTATTTTTTAGAGCGGATACTAGAGCAAATATCATCTAGTAGTGAATGTGAAAATTTTATATTTAAAGGTGGTTTTTTACTATCAAATGTTATTGGTATACGGCAACGGAGTACATTAGATATTGATTTTGTTATTCGACAATTTCCACTGACAGAAGAAATATTATTAGTGAAATTCCAGTCTATACTATTGAACTCATCATCGGATATTAAATATTCAATACAACGAATAGAACCAATTCGTGAATCTGATGAGTATGGAGGCTATAGACTAACAATACTTTGTCAATTAGAAAATATTAGACAAGTTATTCCTTTAGATATAGCTACAGGTGATCCGATTACACCAGAAGCTATAAGATATTCCTATAAGAGCATTTTTGATGAAAGTGAATTTAATATTTGTGCATATAATGTAGAAACTATGTTAGCAGAGAAACTACAGACCATATGTGAGCGGGGTGTATTTAATAGTCGATGTAAAGACTTTTACGACGTATTTATGATTTATAGTACATTAAATGACAGTATAGATTATAAGTTGTTACATGCTGCCTGTGTAAAAACATTTGCATATAGGAATACTTCATTTAATAAGGAAACATTTGAGGATGTTCTTATGATGTTAAGAAATGATGATGATTTACATTCATCGTGGCTAAGATATCAAAAACGTTCACCTTACGCTGTAGAAATTACTTTTGATAAAACATTAGATGTATTTGAACAGATTATTGAATGTATGGGATTATAAAAGAAAATTTTTAAAGAGGGAAAGAGGGGGTGATACTATGTGCTTTTGATTTAGAAATTATGAAAATAATTTTGGAAATAAGTAATCCTAAATTTTTAATGAAGTTATAAAAAAATACTTGTCAGAATAGTGGTCCGATGATATAATAATTTTCGTTGCAGAGAGGTACTCACAACTGAGTAAAACTCAGCAAAAGTAGTGGTTGACATCAACTACCGGGTTTGCTATAATTAGCAAGTAATTAATGACGGGGCATAGCGCAGTTTGGTAGCG
>OBRO01000041.1_pt1 | contig 35874 bp, 43 predicted proteins | sample 1475671 | NCBI WGS metagenome assembly OBRO01 (sample SAMEA3360694, study PRJEB22359) | human gut metagenome | biome: ENVO:urban biome; feature: ENVO:human-associated habitat; material: ENVO:feces | place: Bangladesh | collected 2011
GGTGGGCTACATGTACGGATTGACGGATGAACAACTTGAAAATGCCGCTGGTGAAACTGACCCAAAAGAATAAAATCTAAAGGCGAACAGATTTTTGATTTAGAAAACAGCATTGAGGACTTGAAACTCATTGCTAAGAAATCGATTCAAGGTTTTGGGTGGACACTAGATCAGTATTACGACACTGACTATTACGAGCTAATGAAAATCTTAAATGCAAAAGAGGAAGAAGATAGAATGGTTGACCCAACATCTTTACTCTAAAATTTTTGAAGGAAAGGAGGAAAAAATAATACATGGCAAAAGTACAAGCTACCATGTCCACGGAAATCGCCTTAGACACGTTACAAGCGGCTAATTCGATTAAACGGTTAACTCAGTTAGTCAATAGCTCAACTAACGCATGGAAGGCACAAGAGAGTCAAATGCGTAGTGCTGGTGATTATCTAGGAGCAGCACAAGCTAAGTACGACGGTTTGGGTAACGCTATCCAAAACCAACAACATAAGATTGAGAAACTGAAACAAGAACAGTCTCAACTTAAGGGTAGCACTGCCGAAACTGCTGAACAGTACCTTAAATATCAACAACAGATTGACCAAGCCACTACACGCTTGGCAGCGTTGGAGAACCAACAGCGACAAGCTAAAAATAGCCTTGATTATCAAAAATCTGGCTTAGCAGAGCTTCAAAAGGAATACAAAGCCCAAAATGAAGCGTCTGAAACTTATGTCAAGCGTTTAAAAGCTGAAGGCAAAGAGGATGAAGCTAGACAAGAACAACTTAAACAATACAAGGGTTCTATTACTAACTTAAACAAGCAATATGAAACCCAAAAAGAAATGCTTGAGCGTGTCGCTAAACAGTCCGGAAGAACTAGCGATGAATACCGCAAGCAAAAGCAACGTTTAGACGAAACGGCTACTAGCCTAGCACATACTAGAAACGCCGCTGACAAACTCAATGACGAAATCGAGCAAAGTCAACAATCTAGCACGTTCATCGGACGCTTGAAAGATAGCTTCAAACGTTTAGGGAACGAGGTTAATGAGACCGAGCATAAAACCTCACGCTTAAAGGGTATCTTTGGGGCAACGTTCGCAGCTAACTTGATTAGTAACGGTTTCCAAAACGCATTGGGAGCTATTAAGGGTAAGTTTGATGAAATCGCACAATCCAGTGCTGAATACGTTAAATACCAACAAACCATGAACGCCACTTGGTTGACCTTAACGGGTAATGCTGAAGAAGGTAAGAAAATGGTTGACATGACCAATCAAATGGCACAAGCGGCTGCTAACTCAACCGAAATGGTTGACGGTATGAACCAAAAATTCTATGCCGTTACTCACAACACCGAGTTAACCAAACAGCAAACGCAAGCCATTTTGACTTTGCAAGATGCGTTTGGTCAGACCGATGCAGCGGTTGAAAACTTCGCAACCCAATGGGCGCAAATGATTGCCAACGGTAAGGTTCAAGGGCAAGACATGATGTCAATCATCAACGTCTTCCCAGAAATGAAGAACCAACTTAAAGAGGTGGCAGCACAAGAGCTTGGAATTGCTGACATGACCGCCGATAAATATGCTGAATTGCAGAAAGACGGTAAGATTACCGCTGAAATGGCGCAAAAAGCCTTGTTTGAGTTGCAAGACAAATACAAGGATGCTACGGCTAACTTCTCGACAACCATTGGTGGTCTTGAAAGGACAATCCAGTCTCGTATGCCGGCGGTAGTTGCTGCTTTCCGTGACCCAATCGATAAAATGAAAAACCCATTCTTGCAACAGATTGGGAATTGGGTTGCTGACCCTAACACTGAAACTAAATTTAAAGATTTAGGGGAGCACGTTTCCAAAGGTCTAGGCACTATCATGGATGCCTTTTCTAAGGTGTTTAACCTTGGAAATGGTACAGATAAGCTCAATGGCTTCATGGACGGTCTCAATAAGTTTGTCGATAATCTGAGCAAAAGCATTGCTAACAACGCTCCTAAAATTGTAGCTTTCTTCAAGGAAACAAAAGACAGTTTAGGTGCAGTTTTTAGCATTGGTAAAGACTTTGCTGGCGGTGTTTGGGAAGTTGCCGTTGACATGATTAAAGGTGTCGCTGGTGCTTTCAACCTCATGACTGGCAACGGCAAGAAGGCTAAAGGGCCAGTTACATCGCTGTCCAAGGCTTTAGGTGGCATTGCAAAACATAAGACGGCTATAAAAACAGTCGGTTCTTTGTTTGCAGCTTACTTTGTAGGCTCTAAGATTGCCCTCGGTATCACGGCAGTCGTTAAAGGTATTCACGCATGGCGAACAGCCACAGTCGGAATGACAGCGTCGCAAAAGGCTATGAACTTAGCTATGGCTTCTAATCCTATCGGTTTGATTGTGGTTGCAGTAACTATGGCTATCACTGCCTTGGTACTGCTTTACAAACACAATAAGAAAATCAAAGCCTTTGTCGATGGCATGTTTTCTGCTGCTAAAAAAGCCTTTGATAAAATCTTCAAAGTTACTAAAGAAATCTTTGGTAAGATCATTGATTTCTTCAAAAAGGACTGGAAACAAGTCCTTTTATTTATTGCTAATCCAATTGCTGGGGCTTTCGCTTTAATTTACAAGCATAACAAGAAATTCAAAGCTTTTGTTGATGGTATCGTTAAGAACATCAAGGATGGTTTTTCTGGTGCTGGTAAATGGCTTGGTAAGACATGGGATAGCATGAAGAAGACTTGGACTGGTGCGATGGACTCAATGACCAAAAGCACTAAGAAGGGCTTCGAACAAACAAAGAACTACTTCACTGGCGGTGAAAAAGGCATCAAAGCTTTTACCAACACCGCTAAGAAATTGCTTGTGATCTCTAATCCAGTAGTCGCTGGGTTTAAGTTGATGTATGAGCATAACAAACCATTCAAGAAGTTTGTTGATAGCACGGTTGACCATGTTAAAGATATGGCGAAAGGCATTGTAAAACACATGACTAATCTTAAAAAAGACTGGTCTGATAAGTGGGACAATGTCAAAAAATTCGCATCTAAAACATGGGAAGGTATCAAGGGCAATGCTACCGAAGCCATGACTGCCCTTGGTAAAGATATTGATAAACACCACAAAGGCATCAATAAGAATTGGTTCGATGGTTGGGAAAACTCTAAAAAATTCCTCTCTAAAAAATGGGATGAAATCGGAGCGTTAACGCAAGAGAAATTTGGCGTCAACATTACCAAACTAATCACCGATGCTTTAACCAATATCGCTAAATTCTTCAAAGATACCTGGGACAATGTGAAAAAAGGCTTTGGCGAAATGTGGGACGGCATGAAAAAACTTGCCGGAGACGGTATCAACGCTGTCATCGCACTTCCGAATGCTGGTATCGACGGCATCAATAAACTTATTTCTGATTTTGGTGGTAGCAAGGAAGCTATCTCGAAAATCCCGAAAGTTAAGTTTGCCGGTGGTACTGGTATGTTTAGCTCATACCGAAACCCAATTACCAAGCCTACGTTAGCCACACTTAATGACGGTTACGATAGCCCAGAAACCAACAACCAAGAGATGGTAATTCTACCTAATGGTAAGTCATTCTTACCACAAGGTCGAAACGTTGAATATCTCTTGCCGGCTGGCTCAGAGGTAATCAATGCTAGTGAATTAGCAATGCTCATGGGTGTTGAACGTGGAGCCTTTGCAAAGGGAACTGGTTTCTGGTCTAAAATCTGGGATACTGCTACCAACGTAGCGGGCTCAGTTTGGGACACTATGAAAAACGGTGTTGACAAATTCATGAAAATGATTGAGTTTGTCGGTGATGTGGTTAAAGACCCAGTCGGTTCATTAGCTAAAAAATTCAGCCCTAACGCTGATAAGTTAGCCGGCATGTTTAACCCACTCGGTAACGCATTGTATAAGAAACCAATCGAAGAAGCTAAAAACTGGTGGAAAGAGCTTTGGTCTATGGCTAATGCGTCGATGGATGAAGGCACAGTGGCAATGGGTGCTAAAGGCGACGACTACCGCTTCAAAGACAAGGCAAAAGACGCTGGAGCTGACCCTTGGGGTTACTTCTATCGTGAGTGTGTATCATTCGTTGCGAGCCGTTTGGCAAACCTTGGCGTTAAGCCTAGCTTGTTTAGTCACCTCGGAAATGGTAACCAGTGGATATCTGCCAGCGTGCCACACTTAAGTAGACCAAAACCGGGAACAGTAGCCGTCTATACTGGTGGACCTGTTTCAAGCAACCACGTTGACTTTGTAACGGCAGTGCATGGTGATACCTACGATGGTGAAGAATACAACTACGGTGGCAATGGTCAGTATCATCAATACGCTGGCCGTCACATCTCTAACGCTGCTACCTTCCTTGATTTCGGAGTGCGAGACAGTGGAAGTAGTGGTGGTGACGATAGCAAACCGCTTAAGGACCGAAACAGCCCACTCCAAACTTTGATTAAACGTCAAGTTGGGGGCATGTTCGAATGGATTAAGAAAACCCTTGGTCCATTGCTCAGCCCTCCGGGTGGGGGAGAAGATGGGCCACAAGGTACAGGCGTTTCTCGTTGGCGTGAGTCCGTAGTTAGAGCGTTGAAGGCTAATGGAATTGAACCAAACGACTTCCGTGTGTCTAAAATTTTGGCAACCATTCAACGTGAATCGGGTGGTGACCCTAACGTTCAAAATAACTGGGATAGTAACGCAAGAGCTGGTACACCGTCTATTGGTTTGATGCAAACTATTCAACCAACATTTGACGCTTACAAGCACGCAGGACATAACAATATCCGTAATGGCTATGATAACTTGCTTGCTGCAATCAACTACATCAAACACCGCTATGGGACAACAGACGCAGCCTTTACCCGTGTTGCCGCTTATGGCTACGCTAACGGTGGTCTAGTCCACAAGAATGGTGTTTATGAATTAGCTGAAGGCGATATGCCAGAGTATGTCATCCCGACGGACATTGCAAAACGTGGTAGAGCGTGGCAATTACTTACTGAAGCAGTGGCACGTTTTGCGGGCGATGCCCCACAAGGCAACCATGATAGCAATTCAGACCGTGAGCGTGTTTCTGCACTAGAAAGCAAGTTAGATGTCATGATTGACCTACTCGGTCAATTGGTAACTAACGGTTCTAACCCAATCGAAGTTAGAAACATCATCGATGGTAGAAGCGTATCAAACGGTCTAGCACCGTTCATGACAAAAGCGACAAACGATTATGAGCGCAGACAAGCGCTGTTAGGAGGTAGCATTATTTGATAGGAATGTCAGTAATTTTTGACGGGAAGAACTTAACCGAATTATTTAATGAGGGGCAAGGGCGTACCGTTCCAGTAGATGTCACGAAAAATGTGGCATCGAATTTCAACAACAACTATCAAGACCAAGGGCGTAGGCGTTATGGTCAGCAATTCCTATATAGCACCTTGTCAGTTAAGCAGATTCAAGTATCGTTTACTTTAGTTGGAAACTACGACTACTTTAATACCATTGCTGAAACGCTAGGCGGATATCTCAACGTTGACAAGCCAAAAACCTTAATTTTCGGTGACGAACCTAACAAGGTCTGGGAAGCTATCCCGTCTGGTCAAGCATCACTAGCAGTCGATAAGAACACTGCACCTATCACCGCAACAGTAACGGTCACGTTCGACGTGCCAAAAAGTTACGGTGAGAACAAGGCACAGGCCCTAGTAAGTAGCGATGGTGAAACCAAGTATGGCAGTATTAAAAAGGTATCGACTGGACACTACAAGGCCACTCTAAAAAACTTTGGTACGGCTGAAACTTACCCAGATATTAAACTGAAATTCAACTCAGATAACGGCTGGGTTGGGATTGTTAAAAGCTCTAGTGAAAGCTATGAGATTGGCAATCCTAATGAAGTGGACATTGAAGACGCTAAAAACTCGGAAGTTCTATTGGATTTCGCCACTAGCGATGGAATCCAAAAAGGGCTAGCTGTTTCTACTAAGAACAATGGCATATTTAACGATAGTGCTCAAACATTAAATGGTTCGCTTTACATTGATAATTCATGGGGAAGACCTCACATCGCCTTAGGAAATCGTGGCGGGGGCGGCACTTACTTGAAAGGGGCCTCATTAACTTGGGAAATCCCGATTGATAGTAATGGTCAAAAAGGATCTTTAAGCGAATATCTTTGGTGGAGGCAGATTTTTTGGGCTGGTGCGAGTAATCAAACTGGTTTTCTGAAAATATCTGTTACAAGCGACAAAGGCGAATTTCTTTATGGAGTTGAAACATACAAGGATGCAAACGGTCTTGATAGCCATTACAATTTTTTGGTTAGCGATGGAAAAGGTGGCTATCGAATCCTTGAGAGAAAGAGTTTTCTGTGCACACACGTTGAGCAGCACAACCCATTCAATGAACCTAGAGGGTGGTCTGACATATTAAGACGGGATGACATGCTTCAATTTTACTGGTGGGGATCTTACCCGCAATACACAATTCCTGAAATCAAAGGCAAGAAATCGGCGAAAATAAATATTGGTATATTCGGCATATACGACAGTCCTATGCTAACTCATATGTATATCGATAGTTTTATCTACAGAAAAGACTTTGTCAGCAAACTGGTAGATATCCCTAACCGTTTTCGCAAAAGTTCTATTCTTGAGATAGATATGGCTAAAGGTAAGACCCTAGTCGATAACTTGCCAGCATCTAACGAGTTAGCGTACTTGTCCGAACCGTTCAGCATTGGTACGGGTGAAACAGAAATTGATATCTACACATCAAGTTGGACAAGGACTGACCCAACTATTGAAATAACATGGAAGGAGCGTTTCATTTAATGCAAATTTGGATTCATGACAAAAACATGCGAAAAGTGTGTGCGTTGAATAACAACGTTCCTGGCATGTTGTCCTACTCAAACAGTCAGTGGCATAGCTATCTTGAATACGCAACTAGTACATTCGATTTCGTAATTCCTAAAATCGTAGATGGAAAGCTACATGACGATGTTAAATATATCAATGATGATATGTTTGTTTCGTTTTATTACGATAATTCCTATCACGTTTTCTATGTGTCGCAACTCGTTGAGAACGATACGAGTTTTCAAGTTACGTGTAACAACACTAACTTGGAATTGGCACAAGAAGGAGCCATCCCCTACAAGAGCGATAATGCTCAGACACTAGCTTGGTATCTGAATGACATGAGGTATCTTGATTTTGCGAACATGGAAATCGGTGTTAACGAGGTTTCTGACAGAACACGAAAAGTTGAGTTTGAAGCACAAGATACACGATTAGCCCAATTGCGAAGTCTAATGTCTAAATTTGATGCTGAAATGGCATTTCGAACGGAATTAAACCGAGATGGAACTTTGAAACGCTTTATCATCGACATCTATCAACAACCGGACGAAAATCACCATGGTATTGGTAAGGCTAGGGGTGATGTGGTCCTTTATTTTCAAAACGAGTTAAAGGGTGTCCAAGTTACTAGCGATAAAACGCAACTTTTCAACGCTGGTAATTTCGTTGGTCAAGATGGTATTAACCTAAACGATGTTGAATTCGAGGAAAAGAACGAGCTAGGACAAGTAGAGTTTTATTCTAGGCGTGGTAATAGTTTAGTATTCGCCCCGCTGTCTAGGGAACGCTATCCATCTACCATGAATCCAGGCAATGCTGATAACTGGACACGCAAGGATTTCGAAACCGAATATAAAGATGTCAATGCTTTAAAAGGCTACGCCTTGCGTACCATTAAGCAGTATGCTTATCCACTCATGACCTACACGGTTGATGTCCACTCTAGTTTCATGGAAAACTACAGGGATGTTAATTTAGGCGATACCGTTAAGATTATCAATAATAATTTTAGAGGTGGCCTAGCTCTCGAAGCTCGTGTTACTGAAATGATTATCAGTTTCGATATGCCGTTGAATAATTCGGTGGTGTTTTCGAATTACCGTAAAATCGTTAATAAACCATCGTCCGATTTACAACAGCGCATCGATGAAATCGCAGCTAGAGCTTTGCCATACCGTGTCGAGATCACGACAACAAACGGTACAGCGTTTAAGAATGGCGTTGGTCGTTCTACTGTCAGACCAGTGTTGAAACAAGGTGATAAAACAGTTAATGCGACTTGGCGTTTCGTAATCGATGGTGTTATTAAATATGTCGGTATGACTTACGACATGGTAGCGTCAGAAATTACCCAGCCTACTGCCTTGACTGTTTCCGCATGGGTAGATAACAAAGAAGTAGCTTCAGAAGAAGTTACTTTTTTAAATGTCTCAGACGGTAGAAACGGTGTTAAAGGTGACCCCGGACCGAAAGGCGAGCAGGGCCCGAAAGGTGATAGAGGTAATGACGGCTTGCCTGGAAAGAACGGGGTAGGTCTAAAATCTACCACTATCACTTATGGCATGAGTGACAATGAAACCACTATGCCTACTAGTTGGACAGCAAACCCACCAATTTTGGTTAAAGGCAAATACCTTTGGACTAAAACACAATGGATGTATACGGATTTATCTAGTGAAACTGGCTATCAAAAAACATACATTCCGCAAAACGGCTCTAAAGGTGATGATGGTTTGCCCGGTAAGGATGGCGTGGGGTTGGTTAATACCACGCTACGTTATGCAAAATCAAAAAGTGGCGTTGATACCCCCACGGGAAACGTGGTAGCAAAATTACCGGGTGGGTTTAAGCCAATGGGCTCACAGGTAGACAACATCATAATGACTGGTCAACGTGTCCGTTTAGAACAAGGCAAGACTTACGTTTTGTCTGCCGAAACCAACGGAACGTTCACTAACCAGCACATTACATTTTCGAGCAGTAGTAACGCTACGATTTGGATTGTAAACGCATCGTTGAAAACATGGCAAATCATTTCTGATTTGAACACATCTAAAGGGACTAAATACACCCACAACCGCCCAACTGGTGACTATGAGATTCGTATCAACACTTATACGACAGATAACTCTATCTGGGTTAAAAATATCGTATTTGAAGATGGTACGTGGTCACCAGACATCCCGACGGTCAACCCTGGCGAATACCTCTGGACAAGAACGACATGGTTTTATTCAGACGGTATGAGTGAGCAAGGTTTTTCAGTCGCTAAAATGGGCGAACAGGGACCGAAGGGAGACCGTGGTAGCGATGGTATTCCCGGTAAGAATGGTATTGGTATTAGAAATACCAGTGTTCTCTATGGTCTATCTGCATCCGAAACCGTGCCACCTACAGCATGGTATCAAAACCCACCGGCATTAGTTAAAGGGCAATGGTTTTGGACTAAGACCGTCTGGACCTATACTGATAACACCACCGAAACGGGCTATCAGAAAACCTATGTTGCTAGAGATGGTAACGATGGGAACAATGGTATCGCTGGTAAAGATGGTGTCGGTATTCGTAGCACAACGATCACCTATGCACAAGGCACATCGGGTACAGTAGCACCAACAACTGGTTGGACTAGTCAAGTACCTAACGTGCCAGCGGGGCAATTCCTTTGGACAAAAACAGTTTGGACTTACACCGATAACACCAATGAGACTGGCTATTCAGTATCTAAAATCGGTGAACAAGGTCCAAAAGGGAATGATGGGGCTAAAGGAGATAAAGGCGAACGTGGTTTAATTGGACCTCAAGGACCACAAGGAGAACGTGGCGTACAAGGTCCACAAGGGTTACAAGGTCCAAAAGGCGACCAAGGTATACCGGGCGTTAAGGGTGCTGACGGTAAAACACAGTACACCCATATTGCCTATGCTGACACCGTTTCTGGCGATGGCTTTAGTCAAACTGACACTAACAAGGCATTCATTGGTATGTACCAAGATTTCAATGCTACCGATAGCAGAAATCCACAAGATTACCGATGGAGCAAGTGGAAAGGTAGCGATGGACGGGATGGTATTCCTGGTAAGGCTGGAGCTGACGGAAGAACGCCCTACGTCCATTTTGCTTATGCAGATAGCGCTGATGGTCGGACTGGTTTTAGTTTGACGCAAAATGGTAACAAGCGTTATTTGGGTGTATGTACTAATTTCGATAGAACAGACAGCACCAATCCGGCAGACTACACTTGGAACGATATGACGGGCAGTGTTTCTGTCGGTGGTGAAAACCTTATCACTAACTCAGCGTTCCCAGAGAATCTTGACAATTGGGGTTTTTGGCAAACTCCACAACAGAACCCTAATCTGTCTGTTTCACAGCACTCGTTTTACTACAATAGCGCTAAACCGTTATTTTTGCTCAAAACACCATCACCAGTACCAGCGTCTACAACACGTTTTCCAGTTAAGCGCAATACTGATTATTCGTTTAACATTCAATCATTTGCCACTGGTAACATCAAGGGCGTTGATATCTATTTCCTTGGTCGTAAGTCGAATGAAACGGATAAGACATTCACTAAGGTAGTTAATTTCAAATCACATACCGGCTCACCATCTACTGGCGGGGTTGTTAAGTGGCATTTGACGTTCAATTCCGGCGAATGTGATGAAGGTTTCATCCGTATTGATAACAAGGGTACGAATAACGGTAGTAAGTCATTGCTATTCTTCACTGAATTGGATTGCTATGAGGGGACGACTGACCGAGCGTGGCAAGCGTCGCCGAAAGACCTAAAAGACCAGTTAGATAGCAAGGCTGACAGTGCCTTGACACAAAACCAATTAAACCGATTGAACGAAATCAATTCAGTAATGAAAGCTGAGATTGAAGCTAAAGTGTCCCTTGATACACTCAATCAGTGGGTGAAAGCTTACCAAGATTTTGTTAATGCAAACAACGCTAATCGAGCACAAGCTGAAAAAAACCTTGCGGATGCCAGCGCCCGTGTCGCAAAACTAGAGAACAATCTGAATGACATGTCAGAGCGTTGGAACTTTATCGATAGTTACATGGCATCTTCAAACGAAGGGCTTGTCATTGGTAAAACTGATAACTCTAGTTCTATGCTATTCAATCCAAACGGTCGCATTTCAATGTTCTCAGCCGGTAATGAGGTCATGTATATCTCGCAAGGTGTGATTCACATCGAGAATGGTATCTTCTCAAAAACTATCCAGATTGGCCGCTTTAGGGAAGAACAAGATTTCATCAACCCAAACCGTAATGTTATCAGATATGTAGGAGGTAAGTAAGATGGCAGAATATTGGTCCAATAATGACCGAGGGTATCGGATTCAACTGATTATCGACCAAGTTAGACAGAATCAAAATAACAATACCAGCGATGTTCGTTTTAGAGTGGTTTTGTACAACACAGATAGAACATTCTCAAGACGACAATGTAAGTGGTATGTTGAGGGGTTTGGTCAATATACAGGTGATGTTAGTTACTTCGCTGTTACCGACAGAAATTCGAATACCCTTATTGTTGATAAAACAATAACGGTAGAGCACACTAACGGGAACAATACATTTAATGTTAGTGCTTATTTCTACTCGTATGGGAACGCTGATGGGCCTTATGACCTTGATATCAAAAACCAAAGCGTTACGCTAAACCCGGTATCATTAGGTAGTTCAATTAGTGCACCGGGTGGAATTATTGGCGATACAATGACCATAACCATCAATAAGCGAACACCGAATGCGACTCACACAGTTAGGTATACCTGGGGCGATAATAAGAGTGGAATTATTGCTAAAAACGTCGATACATCTTGTACATGGAAAGTTCCGGAAAATCTGTCCGAGGAAATCCCAACAGCTATGTCTGGATGGGGCCTGTTATACGTCGATACGTATGTCGACGGGAATTTAATACAAACACAGTCGACAAAATTCACTGTTGGCTTATCCATACTTAGAGCAAGACCTTATTTCAGAGGTTTTGCCTTGGCTGATGCGAACGAGAAAACACGCAATATTACTCAGTCAACCTCGCATTTCATATCAGTGTTATCTCGAATTTATGCACGCTTTGACAATGTTGAAACCTCATACGGAGCAATAATTACCAAATACTTTATGGAAATCGTTGGGGATAATAACACGATTTCTGCACCTAACGGTACTTTCCGTGAGATTTCTGTTAACAAAGATACGCAATTTACGTTAAGAGGGTATGTCGAAGACAGTCGAGGCCTTAGATCTGAAATTAAAGAAACCACGTTTATGGTTTTAAATTATTTCAGTCCGACGTTGAGATTTGAGGTTACAAGGAGCGGTGCAACCAATAGCACACTGACCGTCAAGCGGTTTGCAAAAGTGGCGCCGCTTACCGTCAATGGCATTCAGAAAAATCCAATGAAACTAACGTTCACGACACGTAACGTTGACTCTGATACCGAAACCATCGATAACGGTGGGGCTGGTGGGAGCTGGTCGCAGATTTCTGAATTTAACGCATCAAACGCAAACCTTGGTAATTCGTATCCAGCCGATACATCGTATATTGTGGTCGGAAAACTGGAAGATAAGTTTACTAGCGTTTCGTTCCAAGTCACCGTTCCAAGTGATCGAATCGTGATGTCATACGATAAAGAGGGTATCGGTATTAATAAATACCGTGAGCGTGGAGCATTGGATGTTGACGGATTGATTTATTCGAACCGAAAACAGATTCAGCACCATAAGCTGACCGAGCCGGACGGTGCAGCTATGGATAACAAAGTAGATAACTTAAACGACTATAGAACTACTGGCTTCTTTTCGATTTTAGGGAACTACCGAAACCATCCCGCATCGGGCGAGGGTGCTTACTTGGAAGTTGTGGAAAGTCTATCTGGATACCATCAAACGCTAACGACTATATCTGGTCGGATGTTTAAACGGACAGTAACGGCTAACTCTAACGGTTCGTGGATTGAGTACACACCTAAGCCAGAGAAACCAGAACCAGCTTTGGTTAAGCAAGAAGTTGAACTCGACTGGGGTATGAGATTAGCCTTATCTAAGAAAGGTAGTTTAGTTTCTATATCGATGGTGAGAGGAACGTACAAGACATTGCCTTGTGAAAATTTACCGCTGTCGAAACAAATACCACAAGGTTTCAAGCCGTGCAACGAAACACATTTATTGATAAATCAAAATTCTAGCAATACTCACAAAGGAGTTGCTGTTTTAAACATTAGTCCAACTGGTGAAATTAGGTTTAATAACCAATTTGGTGAGACACTCGTATATGCTGGTAGTGTCTCTTACATCACTGAAGATAATTAAGAAAGGAAAATAATCATGTCACTTAAAATCACAAAACAACGTACAATCAATGCAGAATTTAATGTCGAAGAAGAAGGAGCTACAATCCTTGTTAAACAAACATTTATCAGCGTAGATTCCAATGCGGTCTCTACTGTTCAAGAGAATCTTCTTAACGCTGAACTCTACGCTAAACATCGTCAAGAAATGCGTACAGACGAACGTGCTCTACGTGACTTGCGTTATAAGGTAGAGGATGAAATTTTGGCTGATACTACTACGGGAGCGTAATGCGTTAAAAATGGGGGTTAAATAATTTTGTTAAGGAGTGTTAAATGCACCACAAACCAGATGGGATTTTCGGAGTATTTGACGTAGTCCGAGATTTCTACGAGCACGGCATAGACGAACACCTTTGGGTGTTCCTGCTCATGCTTGTTATCGTTGCTGATATCGTGTTGGGTGTTTCAAGGGCATGGGCTTTCCATGAATTTTCTAGCAGTAGGTTTCGAAAAGGATTGGTCAGCCACACGGCTATGCTAATTATCGTAACAGTATCTTATCCGTTTATGGTTTTTATGAATCTAGGCGGTGCTATGGATGCTTTTATTTTTGCCATGCTATCAGCATACGGGGCTAGCATTCTTGCTAGCTTGTCGGCTCTAGGGGTTGAAATTCCCTTTATTGACAGATTCGTCAAAAAAAATATCGATAAAGATAAATTTAATTTAACCTCAGAAATCGAGGTGGAAGAAGGAGAAAAAGAAAATGAAAATTAATTGGTCTATTCGTTTTAAAAACCGTACATTCGTAACACGCTTTGCGCTTGCCTTGGTGTTGCCGGTTTTGGCTTACTTTGGTATCAAATTTGAAGATATCACAAGCTGGGGAGCGCTGTTTGACTTGTTTGGTAAATTCCTATCAAACCCTTACTTGGTAGGTTTGACAGTGTTTAACGCCTTGAATATGTTCCCAGACCCAACGACTAAAGGTCTAGGCGATAGCGAGCGAGCACTATCATACACTAAACCTTATGAGGACTAGCCTATGGCTAAGCTCATGACTTCCATCAACCAAATCGAAGGAGGGGATGTCCTCAAATCTGGGGACACCACTTCCGTTTTTGGTTTTGAGATTCTAGGGTACGATGGAAAACGCATGGAACTGTCTGGCACTGCTAAGCTAACGCTGTCGAACGACGAAACCGTGGCACTCTACCAAGACATTGCTGTTGAAAATGGGGTATTCTCGTTCTCAATGGGTAACGTGGTAGCTACTGGCACTTACTACCTTGAAATTAAACTGGATGGGCACATTTTTCCGTCTAACAATTTCAAGGTCAAAGTCAAAAACTCACTGAATGCAGGCAGTGCTATTCCATCGGACAAGAGCCCTAAACTAAAACTACTAGCGGATGAATTGCGAGAGTCTGGCTTAATCAGCGGTGGCAGTGACACCACGGAAGACCTCGTTAATATCTACAATCTAGCTAAAATTTGAAAGGAATAATTAAATGAGTAAATTACATGATTTTGCCCAAGCTGTGGGAGCTGATATCAAAGAAATTAAAACAACCCTAGCAGGCAAGGCTGATAAGAGTTCAGAAGGTATTACCGAAGAACGCTTGACGCAAGCAATCACGCAAGCGAAAGCTGACATCATCGGCAATGCACCGGAAGAGCTTGATACGCTCAAGGAAATCGCTGATAAAATCACTGCTGCGGGGGGCAATACCGACAGCGGTATCATCTCTAAAATGACTGAATTAGGTGAACGACTTGACACAATCGAGCAAGAAGACCTTGTAAGCGTGTATAATACTGCAAAAAACTCTCTCTAATAGGGGGTGAATTATGAGCAATTTAAGCAAGGCTATAGAAGCCATTGGTCATGATATTGGTGAGATTAAAAATAAACAATCCTCATCATTGTCTGTCAGCCAAGCATATGGATTATTTCCGACGTACAATAACTTTTTTCTACAGGTTTTAGAACAAAACAAATTTGCGCAAGACCCGCTTGTAACAAAATCTCAATTACCTACAAGTGAAATTGACGCTTTAAAACAGAAAATTGAAGAGTTGGAAAAAACGATCTCGGAGATTAAACAGAGCATTCAAAAATAATTAAAGGAGGCACTTAAATGAGTGTACAACAATCTATCATTAACTGGTTTGTTAACCATCGAGGACTATTGACTTATTCAATGCTCGGAAGCCGTAACGGTACAGACGGAACGGCTGACTGTTCTGGGTCTGTATCGCAAGCCTTGAAAGAAGCCGGCATCGGCATTCAAGGGCTACCATCAACAGTTACCCTCGGACAACAGCTTGCAAACAACGGCTTCTATCGTGTCTGCCGTAATGAGTCATGGGACGCATTGCCAGGCGACATCGTTTTGATGTCATGGGGCGCTGACATGTCAAGCTCTGGTGGAGCTGGTGGACACGTCGGTGTCATGCTTGATGATACATACTTTATTAGTTGCGATTTCTCAACTCAAGGAGCAGTTGGACAAGCAATCAATACTTACCCTTGGAATGATTACTACGGATGGAATCAGCCAGCTTATATCGAGGTTTGGCGATACGCTGACACTGCACCTCAAACTAATAACCGAGCTAACACCGCAGTAGTCCCACAATCCAAGGCTTACTATGAAGCCAATGAAGTCAAATATGTTAACGGCATTTGGCAAATTAAATGTGACTATTTGGCACCCGTAGGGTTCGACTGGGTTAGCTAATTTTCGGCTCAGTATAAACTAGGTGAACGCAAACAAAGCGGTGTCATGCAAAAGCATGGCTAACGGTGGACACCCAGACCGGGCAATACCGTGCCAAGTATGATAAAATAGAATCATAAAGGTGTAACGACTATCCCTTACGGGAGTACACTAACTATTTGTACGTTAGTGGAAGTGCCTAGACTTTAGAAAGATGGTGTCATAAGATGAGTAAAACCAAAAAAGGCATTTGTGCCAATTGTCATAAAGCATTTGAAGTTTCTAAAAAACAAAAAGAAAAAATAAAAAACGGTAAATCGGTTTTTTGTTCAGAAAATTGTTCTTTAGAAAAATACGGAAAAACTAAAATTACTATTTCTGAAATTCCTTGTTGTCGATGTGGCAAAATGTTCGCTCCTACATATTCACAGTACAAACGATATAAGTATAATGATTACGTTTCTAATTCGTTTTGTTCAAATGAATGTAGATGGAAAAAAGAATATCCTTACAAGTATCACAATGATTACGTTAGTGTTTTTGTGAACGAAAAAGAAATTTTACTTGATTTTGATGTTTTTGAAAAATACAGTAAGACCCTATATGTTCGAAATGACAAAAGAAGCATTTATAATTGTGTCATGGTGTTCGAAGAAGGAAAAAAGATACTTTCAAGATTGATCATGTCTGTTACAGACAAAAACCAACATATTGACCATATAAATGGCGATCCCTTAGATAATAGAAGAAGTAATTTAAGGGTAGTAAGTCAACAAGAAAACATGATGAACAAAGCAACTTATAAAAACAGCACTTCTAAAATCAAAGGTGTTAACTTAAACAAAAAGGGTTTGTGGGTTGCTAGAATCCAAGTTGGAAATAAAAGACTTTTTCTAGGTTCATCTAAAGATAAAGAAGTTGCTGAGAAACTAAGGATTGAGGCAGAAAAGAAGTATTTTGGTAAGTATGACAGAAAATATCTAAAGTAAGATATAGTCTAATCCCACTAGGGATAGTGGGTAGTAATGAGAAAATGGCATTCCGGTTTCAATGGTAAATTGGGTAGACGCTGACGGCAACGACTTGCCGGATGGTGCTGACCAAGATTTCAAAGCTGGCATGTTCTTTAGTTTTGCTGGTGATGAAACAAACATCGCAGATATGGCAGACGGTGGCTACTACGGTGGGTATTATTACCGACATTTCGAGTTTGGCCAATTTGGTACGGTTTGGCTCTCATGTTGGGATAAAGATGATCTCGTAAACTACTACGAATAACTAAACTAGACCACGCAAACTAAAAAACGAAAAGGAGTATATCACCTCCCGACAGACCACAGTTCGGACATCATGGTGGTAGTGGTCGAAGCCTCAGCATTGTGCTGGGGCTTTTTTTGTGCTATAATAATATTGGTTTTGAGAATAGCCTTCATAGGTAGACGCCGCCGGCATCGGTGGTTTTTTTGTTATGTCCACAATTCTGTCCACCCTTTTTAGAAATTGGTGGACATAAATAAAAATAAAAAAACTATAAACGCTTAATTTTAGTGTGCTTATAGTTTTATTTTATGCTATTGTTTCTCTTGTTTCGTTATGATAGACTATGTAATAGCCCGTAAAATCGCTACTTCAAAGCTTTTTGTCCACATTCTGTCCACATTTGCTTAATCTTTTCGTGGTTTCGTGATTTCTGCTCTTGTAACTGGTGGGCGTAGACATCAAGCGTTATGTTTAGATTTTCGTGCCCTAAAACTTGCGATACTGATATTAAGTCGATATCGTGAGCGATTAAATAGCTGGCATAAGTGTGTCTTAACGAGTGGACACGCACTTCACGACCAACTATCTTGCGTAGTGTTCTATTGACGGCATTATTAAATATCCTTGGCAGTAGTCTGCCATCGGGTTGCGGTGTCAACGATTTTATGAATTTCAAACAATCATCATCAAGCGGTATCTGTCTGATACTGCTTTTTGTTTTTGTGGGCATGAATCCAGTATTATTTTTGTAGTCCCATGTCTTATTGACCAACAGCGTGCCATTATCGTAATCAACATCATCCACAGTTAAGCCTAGACACTCAGCAAAACGCATGCCAGTTTTAGCAATCAAATAGAGTGCAGCATAAGCAGTACGGTCTGGATGTTTCCTTGTCTCATAGATCAATCGCTCGTATTCCTCGACCTCAAGAAATTTCGATTGGATATCACGAGGTTTAACCTTTGCATTGATTTTGGCAAACTTACAGAAATTACGCTTGATATATCCTTCGTGCACTGCCATGTCTATACATGCTTTTATCTGAGTATGAAATCTCTTGACAGTCAAGTGGGCGTGAGTTTCAGCGTACTGATTCAAGACACGTTGGTACTCAGTGGCAGTTATATCTTTTAGTTTCTTATCGCCAAAAAAAGACGCTATCTGTCTTTGGTTAATCACATACAGATTGAACGTCAATTCTGACACGTTCGGACGCTTGTAGACCTCGCACCACTGCTTGAAATAGTTGAGGAAGGTGATATCTTCATTGACATTAATATTATCTTGTAGCTTTAACTCCATCTCAGCCGCAGCCTTGATAGCTTCAGATTTAGTACGGAAACCACCCTTTGACTTGGGTTTGCGTTTGCCAGTAGAGTCGTAGTAATTTATCCGATACTCCCACCCGTTTGGGCGTTTGCGATATGATGCCATAGTTAGTCCCCTTATTTTTGGTATAATAAAAGGGTTGTGATATTAATCTTACACACTCCCTTGATATAGTTTGGCCAGTCGAGAGACTGGTTTTTTATTTTGTCGGAAATAGATTTTCCAATTGATACCACAGTTTATCGGTGTATCTCATGCGTAACAACGGGCGGTATGGATTTTTGGTGTGAATTGCAATGAATTTGTCTGTGACAGTTTCGGTTGTATATTTTCTGTTATCAACTTTTTTAGCGGACATTGCACCAACAACGCCACCGGCAGGACCAAGCATTGCCATACCAAGAGCACCTCTTGTAATAGCGCCCTTTTTCTTAATTGAGCCAGTAGTAGTAGTTATCTGTCTAGTTTTTTCGTCTGTTTCAATACTTACTACATCAGATAAAGGGATTGGGATATTTGGAGTGCCAGGCAAAACCAATATCTGTTTATTATCATCGACAGAAATTCCAGCGCCTATCTTTCTAAGGTTACATGATTTAATGATTGCCTTATATTGTTCTCTTATAGGTTTTGGAATTTTAGAGAGCTGGACAGCTTGATAAACCAATACAATAGTGATGATAATTAAGATTAATGCTAGTAGCATAAAGATTACCTCTTTTCTAAAAATTGAATTATTTTATCCAACTTGTCATTTATGATTTGTTGGTTTTTGATTTGTTGACGTAAGAGAGTAGCGATATCATTGGTTTCTTGTTCAGGATTGAAATCAGAGTCCGAAGTTTCGAAACGTGGATCAATCGCAGATTTCTTTACACCAAAATAGTCAGCCAACTTTTGAATATTGCCAGCTATTGGTAGCGAGCTACCTTTCATATATCCAGATAATGTACTTGTCGGGATGCCAGTAGCTTCACTTAACTCTTTCTGTTTGATGTTGTGAGCTGAAATCAGCCCATTCAATCTAGCAGAAACTACTTTCATCGCTTCTTTTTCTTGCGGGGTTTGTTCTCCTCTAGCCATATTTATATAATTCCTTTCACCCTTTTTCTACCATATATAGTACAACATTTTTGCACACTAGTAAATAATAAAAACGAAAAAAATCGAAAAAAATTCGAAAAAAAACGAAAAAGGTGTTGACATTCGAATTAAATCGAATTATAATAAGTGTGTAAGGTTGATGAAGACCTAATAACAATATTAAAAGGAGGATGAACATGATTCTAACTTTACGAGCTTTGCGAACTAACTACGACCTAGACGCAAAGACAGTAGCAGAAGCTAATGGAATCACTTATCAAACTTTGTTAAAGTATGAGAACGACTCTTCTAACATCCCAGTGAGCCTATTGAAGAGCCTATCGAAATATTACAAAGTTCCAATGGATAACATTTTTTTAGGCAAAAAATCCGAATTAAACCGAACAATCGAAAACGGATAGAAAGGAAACAAAATGAAGACATTAAAAAAAGCCTTTGAAAAAATCAAAGACGTCATTGACGATTGGCTTTGGAGTTATACCGGATTAATGATAAGTTGTACCTTTTTGGCAATTGTCGGCTCTATATTGGGTTCGATTGTTGGGGTAGGGATTTTCCTTATTATCAAACTGCTTCTCCACAAGTTATTTGGTTTACCCTTTACAGTTGATTAAGCCTATCACAAGTTTTATCAAATAATTAAGAAACAAGGTAAAAGATGTTCCTAGAATAGAAACTATGAATGGAAGCCATAAAGAAGTTAATAGCGTCCGTTTCATGAATGCTTTGTATTCTGGCAGATAATAAAGACCTTTCTTCGTGAGACCTACGTCGCCAGAAACGTCTTTGACGCATAAGCCTTTGTCGCAAAGCTCCTGAATAAAAATATCGTTATTATCTATTAATTCTTTATTATCTTTGTAGTAAATTCGACCCCGTTTGTTAGATTTCCGAATTTTAATAAATGTTTTGATTAAGCAATGCGCTTTGTTTGATAGAACTTCCACAATAAAACTCCAATTTTTTTAAAACTATTATATCAGAAACAGAAAGGGAAAAATGAACGAAATTTTTAACTTCCACGGACAAGATGTCCGAACAGTAACTATTAACAATGAACCTTACTTTGTGGGTAAGGATGTGGCAGAAGTTCTGGGATATACAAATCCTAGACAAGCTTTAAAAAGCCATGTTGACGAAGATGATAAGGGGGTCTCAAAATTTGACACCCCTGGAGGTAAGCAAGACCTAGTAATCATCAACGAATCAGGTCTTTACTCGCTCATCCTATCCAGCAAACTACCACAAGCCAAGGAGTTTAAACGTTGGGTCACATCAGAGGTTTTGCCAACCATCCGCAAACATGGCATGTATGCTACAGACCAACTACTTAACGATCCTGACCTTGCCATTGCAGCCTTTCAAGCTCTTAAAGACGAACGAGCTAAAGTGATGAAACTAGAGGCTGAGTTGGCCTTGGTGCAAGAGCAAGCACGCTACTTCGACATCATTCTAGAAAGTAAAGGGGCGGTGCGTGTTACCCAGATTGCGGCAGATTACGGCATGAGTGCCAGGAAGTTCAATGCAATCTTGCATGATCTAGGTGTTCAGTACAAGGTCAACAGTCAGTGGATTTTGTATAAAAAACACATTGGTAAAGGCTATGTCGATAGTTCGACATTTGATTACAAGGATAAGAACGGTCAAGATCAAGTCAATATGACAACGACTTGGACACAAAAGGGGCGCTTGTTCTTGTATGAGTTGCTAAAAGTTAACGACATCCTGCCACTCATTGAGCAGTAAAACGTTTATCCAACCGTTGGACAAATCAAAAGAGAGGGGGCAACATGACAGACCCATTCAAACCACTAGCTGACCAATTCGATAGCATGCTGACAAAGGTAATAGCGGACAAAACCAAAGCGTTTGACATAGACGAAACGCTACCCATGATTTTAACCGCTAAACAGTGCCAGTCAATGCTTGGAATTGGCAACTATACCGAGTTCTTAAGGATAACCAACCTTGACGGTTTTCCTAAAATCGACAAAGGTCGAGGGAGTCAAATCAGATACCCACGGGACCCTGTAAGAGATTGGCTTAACAATAATTGGCAAGAGATTGCCTAGCACATAACCCTAGCCGTAGTAAGGGGCTAGTGAGATATCAAAAACAATACCAAAAAAAACTACCGTTGAAGTAAGCAGCAACGATTGATATTCATAAGTCTCCTTAAATATATTACACCTCACTAGTCCCTTAGTGCGGTTAGGGAAATAGAAAGGAATTTAAAAATGAAAAAACTACTTAAATGGCTATTTGTCAAAGAGAAAAAAGAACCAGAATATTTCTTCGAGCCAGTATGGACACCATACGAAGAAAACGAACGCAAATATGAAGCACGCCAAAAACGTGAACAAGAGCTTTTGGCAAAATACGGAAACCGTTAAGATCACTATCTTCAATCCGTAGCCACGGCTCACCGTGGAGTGTAACTTATACCTTTCCCCAAAAAATATAAACTTTTACCCACATATTCACACATACCTTTCTAAAAAAACATTGAAAAACATGAAACGGTGGGCTATGGGTGCGGATTGAAGCACTAAAAAAGCACAGGTAAGGGCCTGTGCAAGAAAAATTATACCAAGGAGATTATACCATGAAAACACAAGTAATTGCAAAACCATCTTTCAAAAACACTAAAGCTTATGGCCTTTGCGGAACACTAGCGCTTGCCACAGCTCTACTAATTGGAGCGGGTGCAGTATCAGCTGATGAAGTGACTGAAACAGCAGTAGATACTCAACCAGCAGTGTCTAACGTCTACACAGCTGACAACGCTGGGAACGTTACAGTGACACCGTCTGAAACGGTGGCACCAGTGGCAGAAACACCAGTATTTACTCCACCAGCACCAGTGGAAGCTCAACCAATTGCAGAAACTCCAGCGGTTGCTACAGAAACAGCGCCAGTGACAACTACAGAAGTAGCTAAACCAGTCGAAACAGCACCTACCACAGTGACTAAAACAGACACTACTATCAACGTTGAAAACCCTAACGTGCAAGTGAACTTCCCTAACGGTAATGGAAAGTATAGCCCATTCAAAGTTGAGTATAAGGATATCAACATCCCAGACGATATCCCAGTAAATGAAGGCGACAAGGTTACTTTTGACTTGCCTCAAGAAGTGAAATTCCAAACCTCTTACGAGTTTGACGTGCATAACCCAGAGAACGCTGTTGTTGGTAAAGCTACAGCAGACGCTAATGCCAACAAAGTAACCACTGTATTTAACGACTATTTCAAAACTCACCCTCTAAACAAGAGTATGAGTCTTAAACTAGATGCAAGCTGGACAGATAAAGTTGTTCCTGGAAAACCAGTAAGTGCCAACTTTAACGGCACTGTGGTAACAGTCAATGTAGGTTCGGAGCAAGTCATTGGCAAAGATGAATTGATTGCAAAATGGGGATTCCAAGACAAAGAAGACCCTACTGTTATTAACTGGACAGCTCGTGTTAACTATGCAAAACGTGTACTAAACTATGTGACTATCGTTGATGAAATGTCAGAAAATCAAAAGTTAGTTGATAACTACTTTGAAATTAAGAACATTGAAAGTGTAGATCCTTGGATTGACAAAGGTTCAGCTATGGACTTAGTTAAGTCTATCTCAAAATCAGAGCATGGCTTTGAAATCAAAATGGATAGACTGGACCGAATGGTTTACTTGTACTACAAGACTAAGCTTGTAAATGCTGTTAAGGACTCAACTAATCCTACTAACAAGATTGAATTGAAAGCTGAATCAGACGGTGCTGTTTCATATACGAAGATTCAACTTGTAGGTGGACGAGGGGATGCAAGCGGTGAAAACAAACCAGAGCCAACATTTGAAATTCCTCGTGAAGCTCCAAAAGTAGACATTCCAGAATTTCAAGGTGGCATCCCTGGAATCCCAGAGGTACGAGAGTTACCTGAGTACACTGAGCCTATTGGCACAGTGCCAAATGAAGCTCCTAAATACGAAAAACCTGAGTTTGAAGGCGGCATTCCGGGAATCCCAGAAGAGCGTGAGCTACCACCGTTTGAAGGTGGAGTAGTACCAAACGAAGCTCCAGTTCTAGATTTGCCAGAGTTGCACATCCCAGAGGAACCAACACCAGAAAAACCAGTGGAGCCTAAAAAGGTGCCTAACAAGCCCATAGACGCTCCGAAATCTAAAGAGGTAGAATCTACCACAGTTAGTTATAGCCTCGATTCTGTGCCGTCTGAGGTGGCAAATACACCTACTTACAGTGCAACATTGCCAAACACTGGTGAAAAAGAAGGCATCACGTCAACTCTTGGACTTGTAGTGATTGCCACTGGTATCACAGCGCTTAGTCTCAGTTTTAAAAAATACAACGAGGAAAAAAAATGATTAAAAAATTCGAATTAGATTTATCGTCTAAAATCACATTTTTGGGGATTGAATTATTCAGAATCAAAGCGTTGATTTCGTTCGGTGATGTCGAAAAGGGCGATTTTGGTGGATACGTCCAAAAAGAAGAAAACCTAAGTCACTTTGGTAACGCATGGGTCTATGGTAACGCAAAGGTCTATGATAACGCTAGGGTCTATGGTAACGCAAAGGTCTATGATAACGCATGGGTCTATGATAACGCTAGGGTCTATGGTAACGCAAAGGTCTATGATAACGCATGGGTCTATGATAACGCTAGGGTCTATGGTAACGCAAAGGTCTCTGGTAACGCTAGGGTCTCAAAATTAAATGACTACATTGTTTTTAAGAATAACTGGTCTAGTGGTAGATATTTCACTTACACACGTTCTAACAAGATGTGGTCTGTTGGATGTTTCTACGGCACGGGTGGAGAACTTGTTAAAAAAGCGTATCAAGATAGCGAAGATAGTGGCAAACATTACGAAGCTTATGTGAATTTAGTTAAAACATTAGAAGCACTGGACGAAAATTAAATAATCAAGCAGTGGTGGGAGGGTAGGCATTAAACATGGCAGATAATCAGAAAAAACACTATACAGGAGGTAAGAATGGGGAACCGTAGAATGATAAGTAAAACCGTAACTCAGACACACCGTTTCTTACGTTTGCCACTAGAAGCACAAGCCTTATATTTCCATCTTATCCAAAATTGCGACGATGATGGAGTGGTGGAAGCGTTTCCTATTCTCAGAATGATAGGGGCTAACGAGGATGACTTAGGACTTCTAATTATCAAGCAATTCGTAAAACCTCTTAATGATGAAATGGTTTATTTCGTGGTTGATTTCCACGAACAAAACACTGTCAGAAAAGACAGATATGTACCTAGCATTTATAAAGAGTTACTTGAGGAAAACACCGATGAAACCACTGGTAAACCACTGGTAAACCAAACGGCAACCGATGGTTTACCCAATATAAGTAAAGATAATATAATTCAATCTAATATAATTCAATCTAACAGAAGAGAGACTGAAGAATCTAAAAAAGAGGAATTTTCTGTTTCTGCTGCTGATAATCAATCAGATTTTAATATTTTTCAATACTACCAAGAAAGAATAGGGCCTATTGATGGTTATCAACTCGAAAAGTTGAATGGATATATTGATTATGACAACTTGGAAATCATGTTAATCAAACGAGCTATCGATAGAGCTGCTGACAACTCAAAGAGAGGCTTCGGCTATATTAACTCTATCCTAAAAAATTGGGCGCAAAACGGGATTCACACTGTTGCTCAACAAGACGAAGAACAACGAAAATTTGATGAACGCAAAAACACCGACAACCAACCAGTTAAATTTGGCCCAGCTTGTAGCAAATATTAGAGGTAATGCCTATGAGTTTAGAGCAAACAGCCAAGCAAATGCGAAAGCAATACATGAAGCCTAGCGGTAAATACTGCGACAAGCATAAGCGACACTATGTCACAATTCAGCTTCCTAACTCAAAGCCCTATACAGTGTGTGAGCTATGCCATCGAGAAGAGCAAGAGCAACAAAACGCCATTAAGGCACAAGAACAATACGAGCGTGAGCAAGAACAGAAACGTTTATACTTTCTCAAGGATTTCAGCTTGCTTGATGATGATTTGAAAAATGCTAGCTTTGACAATTACAAGGCGGTAACCAGAGAGCAGAAAGAAGACTTGAAGAATGTTAGAAGTCAACTCAAAGGCTATCTTGATGGTCAAGACTACAATATCGTCCTAATCGGTGATACCGGTGTCGGTAAGAGCCATCTAGCTTATTCAGCACTTAAGGCATTGTCGGATCATACCAAAAAGATGGGGCTATTCATCAACATCGTTGACCTATTAGCCAAAATCAAAGAGGATTTCAGCTTGGAAGCTGAGTATATCAGACGAATATCTGAGGCCGAATGGCTAGTGCTTGACGATGTGGGGACTGAGAAAGTGACAGAGTGGTCAAATGGTATCTTGTACAGCATTCTGAATAAGCGTACCAAGACCATCATCACGACAAATTTAAGCCCACGGGATATCATGGGCACCTATGGCAAGCGTGTTTATTCTCGAATTTTCAAAAAGACAGGACTTGGAACCACGAACGAACACGTTTATCAGTTTAAGACACAACAGGACAAGAGGATGATGCTTTGACAGAAGTAGAAGTAAAACTAAAGCTCTTTGAGGACTACGAGCGCATTCATGGCCTCGTATTCTCGGAGGGGCATAAACAGAAAATGATGAACGAGCTAGATTTATACTCATTCATCAACAAAATTAACGAATATATGTATTTCGCTAAGAAATCAACGCAGATTTTTAGCACACACTAGGAAACCCCTCTAAAATCGATTTTAAGGCGTGTGTTTTGCTCGGTAGTATAAATAGACTATAGCACCGTTAAAATTGCACCACACCCCCTTAAAATGCGAAATAAGGGTATTCAAAATAAAAAGGAAGACAAGATATGACAAATCAACTTGCACACAAGGACTTTTTTAACACACCAGCAGTCAAACAAAAATTTCAAGAGGTATTGAACGGAAACGAGCGACAATTTACCGCAAGTTTGCTGTCAATCGTGAATAACAACAATCTACTAGCACGAGCTAGCAACACCTCAATCATGACAGCGGCAATGAAAGCAGCAGTCTTGAATTTGCCGATTGAGCCTAGTTTGGGTTTTGCTTACATCGTGCCGTATAAACAAGATGCACAGTTTCAGCTTGGGTATAAAGGACTTATCCAGTTAGCTATCCGCTCTGGTCAATTCAAAGCCATCAATTCTGGTAAGGTCTACAAAGCACAATTCAAATCGTATGATCCGCTATTTGAAACACTAGATATTGATTTCACCCAACCAGAAGATGAAGTTTATGGCTACTTTGCAACATTCGAGCTTGTGAATGGCTTTAAGAAATTGACTTTCTGGACGAAAGAACAAGCGGAATCTCACGGAAAACGCTTTTCAAAAACCTACGCAAGAGGGCCTTGGTCTACTGACTTTGACGCTATGGCTCAAAAGACTGTACTCAAGAGCATTTTGAGCAAGTATGCCCCTCTATCGACAGAAATGCAAGAAGGTCTTATCTCGGACAATCAAACTGAGGAAGTTAAGACTGATCCTATCGACGTTACACCTCAAAACGAGGACACTCAAACACTCTTGGGCGACCTTATGAGTGATGAAACTGAAACTAAACCAGATAAAAGCGTAGATGCTGAAACCGGTGAAATCATCGAAGAAGTCAGCTTGTTTGAAGGTGATTCAACCAAAATCAAAGAGGTAGAAAATGACTGATTTAACAATCTTGACAGAGGAAAATTATTACTCTGACAAAACCTATATGTCTGTAAGTCGTTTCAAGAAATACATGAAATGTGAAGCTAGAGCTAAAGCGATTGATGATGGTATTTGGGAAGACGAACGAGATCAAACACCGCTATTATTTGGCAACTACGTCCATAGCTACTTTGAAAGTGAAGAAGCTCATGAGAAATTCAAAGAGGAAAATAAAAAAGCCTTGTTCTCTAGTCGCAAGCCTTATGGATTGCTATCAGATTTCAAACTTGCTGAGAAAGTTATCGACACACTCAAGGACGATACGCTTTTCAATAATCTCTACCACGGCAAGAAAGGCGATAAAGTCAAAAAAGAAAAGATTATCACTGGATTTATTGCTGGCGTGCCATTCAAAGGAAAACTCGACAGCATCAATTTTTCAAAAGGCTATGTGGTCGATTTAAAAACCATGAAATCTATCTGGGCTAAGGAATGGTCAGAGGAATTACATGCGAAAGTACCAACTGCCGTCAATAATATCCTAGGTTTTCAGTACCATGCCCAACTAGGAACTTATTTAGAATTGCTACGACAAATGGACTACCCAACATTCAAACCCTTTATCGTGGCCATCTCAAAAGAGAAACAGCCAGACAAGGAAATCATTGAATTGACGGAAGAATGGTTGAACGATGGGCTTGATTACATCACTAAGCACGCCCCTAGAGTCTATCAAGTGGCGCTTGGGAACAAAGAACCTAAGAAATGCGGACATTGTGATTATTGCAAATCACAAAAAAAACTACATGAGGTTCTAACATTGGACGATTTCTTAAATCGTGAGTAAAAGAAAGGAACAAGAAATGATCAATTCGACTGTTCTAGTTGGTCGTCTAACTAGAGACCCAGAACTCAAATACACTGGCAACAACATCGCAGTAGCATCTTTCAGCCTTGCGGTTAACCGTAATTTCAAGGACGCTAATGGTGAACGTGAAACAGATTTTATTAACTGTGTTATCTGGCGTCAGCCAGCTGAGAATTTGGCTAACTGGGCTAAAAAAGGCGCATTGATTGGCATTACTGGGCGCATTCAAACCCGTAGCTACGAGAATCAGCAAGGTCAACGTGTGTATGTAACCGAGGTTGTCGCTGAGAACTTCCAAATGTTGGAAAGTCGTGCAACTCGTGAAGGTAGTAATGCAAATCAAGGCAATACATCGGGAGCGTTTGGTAATGACAACGGCTATGCAGGGCCTTACGGGCAACAAGCACCACAGCAGCAAGGGCCAAACTTTGGGCGTAGCAATCAAATGCAAGGCAACCCCATGGACATCAGTGATGATGATTTGCCGTTCTAGGTGAAGCTATGAAAATGACTTTAAACATCGAGCCTAAACCTCAGACAAGACCACGATTTAGCAAATTTGGAACTTATGAAGACCCGAAAATGAAGGCGTGGCGTCGTCAGTGCTCGCAACTCATTGAGCAAGAATATGACGGACAATTCTTTGACGGCCCGATTTTCGTTGACGTCACATTTTACATGAAGGCTCCTTTGAATGTGTCGAAAAACCCCACGCCAAAAGCTAGAGCTAAAACATGGGACACATTCAAGAAATTTATGTCTGAAAGACTTTGGCATGCTAAGAAACCCGACCTTGACAATCTAGTTAAAGCGCTCTTTGATAGCATTTCAAACGCTGGTTACAACAAAGTTGATAAGAAGGGTATCGTGTGGACGGATGATAGCATCGTTTGTGGTTTAATAGCTCGCAAGAAGTACAGTCCTAACCCACGCATTGAATTAGAAATTAAGGAAATGGGATGAAAAGCAAAGTTAAAGACAAACTGGTTGGTGTATATGCTCCAGGGAGTTACGGCCATACAAGTGTATTAGGTCAAACGCAAGAGTTTTCGAAGTGGTTTTGGGCTAATCATGAGGATGTGGAATATATCAGCGCCAAGCTAGGCATTAATACCAAAAAATTAAACCGTATTCTGACGCTGGAGCAGTTACCAGACCAAGAGTTACTAGCAAGGATGGTGGAATTATGCAGGCCAAAGAATATGCCTTGTACAAAGGCGAAGAACTAATCGCTATGGGTACCAAGCGTGAGATAGCTGAGCAGTTAGGCGTTTCATCTAGCACGGTTGGTTACTACGGTACACCAGTGTACGCTCGTAGAACAACGGAGAGAGGAAGGAGATTAGTCGAGCTATGAAATATAAGGTAATTGTCTATTACGACAATATTCCAGACAGTGAGCATATTTTTAACAACAAGAACGACGCTATCAACGAATTGCACCGCTTACGAGGTGTTAAGTATCGTAATTCAAGAATGTATACAGTGGAATTGGAAGAGGTGGACGCATGATGGATAAACAAGAAGCAGTACAGAAATTATCAAAGATAGCACGCATTTCAATGTCCTATGCAGAGGACTTATATGATTCGTTCTTCGAAAAACCAGTGGTTCCGCAATTCGTGGCGGATTGGTATGAGAAAAATAAGGACGAGCTTGAAGAAAAAATATATCAAGAAGTATGTAGAGCAGAAAAGAATTTTGAAGAAGGATGTTTGACTGACTTCCAAGAGTGGATGATTGGAAGTGGAAAAAAACCGTTTGAAACCCTCGTCAACATGAACCAGTTTGGGTACGAGGTCGAGAAAGAGGCACGGTATCGAGTGAAGATAAAGGGAACAGGCCAATATTTGACCAACGATGGCAGTTGGCCGCATTTTAATCTAAATTTCAAAACCGACTTCACGAAATCCGAACTTGAATCACTTGGGTTAGGCTGGGTGATCGACTGCGAGGGGATTGAAATCAAGGAGGTGGAATAGTGTAATGAACAGACTTAAACAGTTAAGAAAATCAAAGGGAATGACAAGGGTGGAGTTAGCGGAACTAATGAATGCCACAAAGCTGACTATTTTAAATTGGGAACACGGTACCCATGAAATCAAAGGAAGTAACGCTAAGAAGTTAGCTGACCTCTTCGATGTATCAATTTCCTACCTACTTGGCTACGATACTGATAATACACTGTCAGACCTAATCACTGCGATCAATCAGTGGGCTGATGAACGCAACCTTAAGCAAGCAGACCCTAAGATTCAGTGGATGCGGGTTACTGAAGAAGTCGGAGAAATTCGAGATGTACTCTTGAAACCGACTAAATTCACAGAACCGCAAATGGCGCTTAAGGACGCTATCGGTGACACGCTAGTAACGATTATCGTGCTAGCACACCAGTTAGACCTAGATGTAACTGAATGTCTCGATATTGCGTATGAGGAAATTAAAAACAGAAATGGAAAGATGATTAATGGAACTTTCGTCAAAGAAGAAGACCTCTAGTATGATTGTCTGGGCTTTGTTTGACAGTGGAAACGGATCATACACAAAAGGTGTTAAGAAGTTAGACAAAGATATTGAAATCTATCCAATAGGTATTGATATTGAAAATAAAAATCATCATTTTATCAATCTGAATTTAGCTGATTATAGCCGTTTGTTTGGAAATAACACCCTATTTGACACATTGGACAAATTACCTAAACCTGATCTGATTATCGCTAGCCCACCGTGTGAAAGTTGGTCTAATGCTAGCGCTATGGATAGAGGAAATGCGTGTTGGAAACAAGAGCAAGGCGACTCTTTATTTCAGCCGCAAGAACCATTGTCGATATTTACTGTTCGTGATCATAAAGATTATGACAGATATCAATATTATCCAAATAAGCAGCTTATGAAACGCATCAATGGTGAATTATGTGTATTCAATACAGTTGAAATCATTAAACGATACAAGCCAAGATATTGGATCATAGAGAATCCAGCGTTTGGCAGAATCTGGGAATACATTGAGAGGGTGTTAGGTTTTGAAATACCTTTTGAAAATCATACAAGGTACAACAACTATGATGATTATCCAATTTCTAAACCAACTAGATTTTCTGGTAATATTGAACTGAATTTAAAAAACGAAAAGAAATCAAATGACATCAAATTTCAAGATTGGACGAAATCTTATAATGAGAGGTCAAACATTCCTCAAAGTCTGGTTTGTGAGATTTTCGAAAAAGTATATAAGGAGTTTATGAGTGAAACATAAAGATTTAACGATAGCGACGATTCTGTTAGTGGTGTCGCTAGCCATTAACGTGACTACCGTTCTACGAGTGGTTAATAGACCGATTGAGACGGTGGTAATTCACAAAGCGGATAATGCCGTCGAATTGCACGGCAAGGTGACAGGAAAATCTATGGTCGGAAAGCTCTACACTATTGATTGTGGAGCTTATGGTAAGTTCCTAGTGAGCAAGGAACAATACGATAGCGTAGAGGTTGGGGATGATATCCCTAGCTATTTGAAAGGGAGAGGACAATGATACCTAGATTTAGAGCGTGGGATAAAATCCGTAAAACGATGTACGAAGTCGATGATATTATGTCCATCGATTTCGGGAAAAGCGAAATTTCTGTAAAAACACTCTTTTTCGAACGGACGAATTACTACAATTTCGATGACATCGTTTTAATGCAATCAACTGGATTGATCGATAAAAATGAAAAAGAAATCTTTGAAGGGGATATCTTATGCGATGAAGGGCTTGAACAAGAAAACGATTTCATTTACACAACAGTATCTTATGAAGATGGCGCGTGGGTATGTGACCAGATTACAAGTGACGATTGTGGATATAGTGGAGCATTGAATGAATTTAGTGATGATTACTCTGTTATCGGAAATATTTACACAAAACCAGAGTTACTAGAGGTGAGCTCATGAGCGTAAAATACAAATATTCCGGACTGACCGAGGAATTATATCAACGGTTAGTCAACGAACATGCAGCACTGAGAGAGACGTACAAAAAAGGCTCTTATAAGCAGTTCTTCCAAGATGTGAAACAGTGCAGTGAAGCACAAGCTCGTATCATTTATCAAGCATTTAATAGTGCAGTCGTGGAACGTGCGAGGATATCGCCCCGAACTGTCGATAGACTAGAAGGCATCATTTCTGACGAATTATTCGACGACCTTCAAGACTATCTGTCTACTAATTACACAAGAGGCAAAACCACGCGCCCAGTGTTGGATAAAATCAACGCAGGACTGCCAGAAGATTTATTCAAGCGTTTCCGTGCAGAAGTTGAAGTGCTTAGAAAGACTTATCCTAACAGTATTGTCAAACATATTATGGATGTTAAGGGTTGCTCAAAAAAAGCAGCTAACAAAACCCAAAACGCCCTCAATTGTTGCTATGCGGAAAAAGCCGCCCTAACACCGTTGAAGGCTATTCAAATTGAAGGAATACTGTCAAGAGGGTTATTCAGCGAGATTATCGACTTTGTCTTCAATAACTACGAATGGTCTGAGAAACTAGACAACGAAGTTGACCGCATAACCCTAGAATATCGTAACAAAGGCAAAGTAGGTCGTGATAAGACGTCGGTCAGAAAAGCCCTTTATACAGCCTACGCATTAGGCGTGTAGCTAGAACGGTCTATGAGGGTTCGACTCCCTCACTAGCTATTACCAGTAAATAAGAAATTAGAATCGAGGAACCTTTTTTATTTCTTTCAAATCATAAGCTTTGGAAGCTGGTAGCAAGGCTAATATAACGCAAGGAAGGTGATATCTAGCGTAAACTGATATCTCCATAATTCACACTACTTTATTCTTGAAAGGGGAAAATCCCCGATAATGATTTCGTCTATTATATCGTAGACTGCCAAGGGTTCGACTCCCTTGTCAGTCATTAGTCTGTCATCACTAAAAATAAAAAATGAAGCTAAAAAATGAATATAGATTTTTAGTGGCTTGAACACTTTTTCAACACCGGACAATCTGACAGGCGTTGTCCAAACAAACCCAGCAAATTTCTAAAAAAAGGATGTGAAAAAACCTCTTTCTTACCGGTATCATTACATGTAGTCAAAGGCCTTGCTGGTGTCGATGGCTACAAAAAACTCCAAGCAGGCAATGCCTGCTAACTCATGACAGAAAAGAAAGTTCGGCTTATAATGAAGATGAACAATACAAATCTGTGGTCTTTAATAGGGCTTTTCCTAGCCTGTACAAAAAACTGGATGAACAAGAGTCATGAGATAACTCGAATATGCCTTGAGCATGAAAATAAAATTACTAATAGCCTCTTGTTCTATTGTTCAATAGTTAACAGGAGGTTTTTGTAATGGAAGTTATGATTGAAACTTGTTGTGGAATTGATGTCCACCAAAAGTCTATCGTTTGTTGTATTCTAGATGGTCCACTAGAAAGCAATAAACCTAAAAAGATTCAGAAAAAATTTGGTACAACAACTATAGCTCTCCAAAACGCCTTAGATTGGTTATTGGAAAATCACGTCACACATGTCTTTTTTGAAAGCACTGGCCAATATTGGGTACCACTCTTTAATATATTCTCAGACTCAGAACTCAATTTGATATTAGCTAACCCCCAACATATTAAGAATGTGCCTGGTCGAAAAACAGACATGAAAGATGCCGAATGGATTGCACAGCTCGGACGTTGTGGACTTATTGAGCCATCTTACATTCCAAGCCCTGAAGTGATGCAGTTACGTTTACTCACTCGTAGGTTACGTTCTTACAAACAACGTCAAACTCAAATAAAGAATGAGATTCATAACCTCTTACAACGTGCTAATATCAAACTAACCAGCTATCTTTCTGATATCTTCTCTAAGACAGGACAGTCTCTTTTAACGCTCTTTATCAATGGGGAACTCATTGATTATGACAATGTGACAGCTTGTATTCACAAGCATGTCAAAGCAAGTCCCGAAGAATTAATGGAGGCCATGAATGGGAAGTTGTCACTGGAGGATCGATTTCTCTTGGAGCAAAGCCTAGAAGAATATCAATTGTATCAAAAACTCATGAATAAATTAAGGAGTGAAATAATAGCTTATATCGAAAAGGAGTTTCCCTGAAGAAAATAGATTACTTCAAATGATTCCTGGTGTGAGTGAAACTTGTGCAGCCACTATTTTAGCTGAGATTGGACCAGATGTGAAGGCTTTTCAATCGGACGCACACTTAGCTTCTTGGGCTGGGCTCTGCCCAGGCTCTTATGAAAGTGCTGGCATTAAAAAATCCTCACACATCACGCAAGGAAATCGATATATCAAACAGGCTTTGACCATGTCGGGATTAATTGCAGCACATTCTAAGGATCCAGCTTTTTCTTCTTTTTACAATCGAATTTCCCAAAGAGGAAGCAAGATGAAGGCGATTATTGCTTGCGCACATAAGATTCTCAGAATCATTTATAAACTACTCTCCAGCAAACAGATTTATCAAACAGAAAAGGCGCTAGGACTGAGGAAACAGTTCTAACGCCCAAACTAAAAAAATTTCAATTACAGTATAGCACAGGAAGTGATTTTTTGCGCTTTTTTACTGTTTTTTTCAAATAAAAAGACCCAGACTAATGCCCAGGACTGTTCAAACGTTAATAATATTATTATACCATAAAGGAAACGAATTTATGAGAACAGTGGAACGGCTGCAACAAATCAAAGCACTTGATAGATATATTGACAGTCAGATAGAACAGATTAAACGACTGGAATCACAAGCGCTGAAAGTAACCGCTGGTGCTATGCAGACTGACATGGTACAAGGTGGTAAACGTAAGGGCAAGGATGATATCTATGTGGAACTTATGACTGCTCGTGAAGAAGTAGAACGGTTTACTGCTGAAGCTATTAAACAAAAGCTAGAGTTTCGTAGGCAGATAGCAAACGTGGGGGACATAGATGCTAGGTCCCTACTACAAATGGTTTATATAGACCAGCTAGATATCTGGCAGATATGTGACCGTATGGGCTTTAGTAAGGCAACCTACTATGTGAAGCTAAGACAAGCTGAGAAGTATTTGGATTAATTCATAGTGGTATATACCAATCCATACGCCATCATACTACGAACGTGGTAGTATAGTATTATCGAATCAGAAGGACACAGCAGTGTTCTTCTTTTAGTTTATCTGAAAGGAGGTATGCCAATGCCAATGGTCAGACGATGTAAGGCAGAGGGGTGCCGTGCCTTAACAGAAAGACCAGCACACTACTGTACTACGCATCATAGTATGGAAGTTGCATACATGGAAGAGAGACAGAGATACTCACGCACTAGATACAACAAGCGAGTAAGGAACAGAGATGACGAGAGCAAGGAACGGTATGCGTTCTATCGTTCAAAGATGTGGTCTTATATTCGTAAGGTAGCGTTGGAACGTGACAACTATCTATGTCAGTACTGTCTAGCGTTGGGTGTGACCACACCAGACGCACGCATAGGCGACCACGTTACACCCGTTGAAATAGCTCCAGAACTTAGGACTGAAATTTCAAACGTGGTAGCAACGTGTAGGAGTTGTGACAATACCAAGAGGACTTTAGAACAAGAAATCTATGGTACTGGTCAAAATAGGACGAAACAAAACACCGAGCTACGACTTTCCGTGGCAACGTGGGCTGATTTAATAGCCCGCAAAAAAGAGGACGTCGTTAAACCCCTCTAATAAGCCCATAGCAC
>OBRO01000044.1_pt1 | contig 34973 bp, 25 predicted proteins | sample 1475671 | NCBI WGS metagenome assembly OBRO01 (sample SAMEA3360694, study PRJEB22359) | human gut metagenome | biome: ENVO:urban biome; feature: ENVO:human-associated habitat; material: ENVO:feces | place: Bangladesh | collected 2011
CCAGTTATGCCAAGTCACTGGGGCAAGAACCAGAAAGGGATGCAGGCATTTGAGGAATTGTCTGAAGACCAACGCAGCGATGCCATCTTTATCTGGGAACAGGCTGCGTCAAGTGCTGCTACATATGCAGAAATGCTGCGACGTGGGCAAGTACATAAGCAGATTGTTAACCGTATTCTGGAACCATTCACACATATTCGTGTAGTGGTAACTTCAACAAGCTGGGCTAATTTCTATGGATTGCGTGACCACAAAGATGCACAACCAGAAATTCGTGAACTGGCTCAAACAATGCGTAAAGCACAGGAGGAGAGTTCACCAAAAACACTATCGTATGGGCATTGGCATCTGCCATATATTACTCATAGTGATCGTGTTGGGGCTTATAATTTCTGCAAACGTAATCGAGTTACACGTGATGAACCAAGTATTGCAGAAATGTTTGGACTACTTCTCAAGGTAAGTGCTGCACGCTGTGCTCGTGCTTCCTATAACAATTTTGAGGGACGACCATCTACTATTGAAGAAGACTTAGGATTGTTTGCTAAGTTAGTTGAGAACCAACCTATTCATGCTTCTCCAACGGAACATCAGGCTACACCTATGAATCTTGGAGAGAAGTGTGTGAATAACATGAACCCAGCTACATGGGAGCAAGGTGTTACATTCATGGATAAAGAAGGGAATCTGTATTCAGGTAACCTGCTTAACTTTATCCAATTCCGTAAGTTAATTCCTGGTGAGACTATTACTGGATGAAAAAACTAGCCCTGTACGCAATGCTAATTAGTACCCTATTAACACTTACCTACGCATACAAAGTTGCCTTTGTCGTAGAAACAGATATGCAGTTCATTCGAGCTAGTATTCTGTTCTTTGTAAGTGAAATTGGATTATGGTGTGTTTACTACTTTGCTCGTGACTACGAAGCTATTCGTGAACATGATGAAGCAAAAGAACGCATGAGACGTTTCATTGAAGAAAACAGCAAGTAAACCTAAGACCTCCCGGAGGAGGTCTTTTTTTGGTTTCATTAACTCTTTTAGGGGGGCATATGCCTGCTAAATACCGTATCAAAAACACACCAGTAATGTGTGAGGGTGGGAAGGGTGACATTGTATATGCCTGTATCCAGGATGATTTCAATGCTGCTCTGATGCTAACTCAAATGACAAATACACTGCATGTATCAGTAACGCTAGACCCTACCGGTGACTATCCATGCTTCCCTATTCCTGCCCATAACCTGGAGCAAATCCATGATTAATCCTGAAGTTATTCATAGTAAAACAGGTAAGGCTGTCCCACTTAGTGAGATTGCAGTTACAGGTGATATTCTTGCTTGTCCAGCTAATATCGCTTCTCTATGTATGTGCATTGCTGCACTAGCAGAAGAACGTAAGTTATGGCTAGAACCAAATAAGGAAATGGTACTCGCTGGTATGTCTGAACTGAATGCACTTCTGAAAGAAATGTATGATGAAAATGGTCAATTAGTTGAACCAACTGATGAACAAATTTCAGACACTGTAGTATTTGTACTACAAGCAATGGCGGAGAAACGAAATGGCTAACGCTACAGTAAAAAGCAAAAACCAATACTCCATCACTATTGATGGTCTATCTGAGGAAGATTTACTAATTCTGGCTGGTTTTATGCAAAACAGTCCTTTTGGTTACAGTCCTCATGAGGAACCGGAAAAAGAACGGGAATTGCGTAAAGAGATTTTTGAAGCCTGTAAATCAGCATTAGATTCTTAATAGTTATAACCAAGAAGCAACATTTAATCTGGAGAGTAAATAAATGTTAGTTGCAGATACCAATGAAGTAGCTACCTCAGCGACACTGGGTGGCAAAGAAACAATTGCCTTTGGCATCTCTGATGACCCGGCATTCTTTCATGTATTAAGTACTTCCCTGTATAACAACCCTACACTGGCAGTAGTCCGTGAGACTATCTGTAATAGTTGGGATGCTCATATTGAAGCAGGTAAAACTGATACTCCTATTCGTATCACTATTGATACAGACAACTTTATTACCTTCCGTGACTTCGGTAATGGTATTCCGGATGAACTCATTGGTTCCATTTATGGTGTCTATGGTGCATCTACTAAGAAGTCCAATAGTAGTGTTACTGGTGGCTTTGGTCTGGGATGTAAATCCCCATTCGCTTATACAGATAGCTTCCAGGTTACTTCATGGAACCAAGGAAAGTTGTCAGTATATAACGTAGCTAAAGCTGCAATTGAGAATGACGGTAAGCCCGGAATTGTTCCTATTGTTACTAATATTCCTACTGAGGAATCTGGTCTAGAAGTTAAATTCCAGTTAGGCAAGCATGATGTAAATACCTTTGTACATTACATCAAGTCTATTGTGTTTAATGGTGAGATTAAAGCTGAACTTAGCATTCCTAAACTCGTTAAAACAGAAGAAGGTAATAGTATTCAGCAAGGTGACTACACTTTACTGAATACGTTAGGTATGTCATTTGAACCTGGTTCATATGATATGTCTGATAGCTGGTATAAGGGTTATATGGGTAACAGTAACATCTTTGTTCGTTACGGTAACGTAATATACCCAATAGTATCCAGTCCAGCTAGTGAAGAGGCTGTAGGTCTTATTCTCAACTTTATGAACATTATTGGTGCTGATAATTTAGTAGTTCAGGCTGCACCGGATACTCTAGCTATCGCTCCTAGTCGGGAAACACTGTCTAACCAGAAGTTAACCGACGATGGTATTACTACTCTATGCGTAGATTTAGTAGACCGTATGGAGAAGGAAATTAAGGCTAAGATTCCTGAAGCCATTAAGCAGGTTGAAGAATACGCCTCTGAGTCTTCTACCCGCTTCTGGGAATATCCATCATTCCTGGGTGCTGTTACAGACAGAATTGTTCAACGCTACATGTCCTCTAGCTTGTGGGCTAAGCAACGTAAGCATCACATCAAGCACTGGCGTAACTTATCTAATAAGGCATTATTAGCTCGCCCTGAATATACAGGACTTAAGAAACTGTATGGTAAGGCTATGCGTGCTCTTAAGGATACCCGTGAGGAAAATACATATTCCCCATTCCAGGAATTTGTATATCGTCATCTGCACTTACCTCAGCTTGCTGTTTTAAAAGCTTCCGGTATTAAGTGGTCTGGTTACATAATGAATCAAGGTAACACTGTAGATCTGGTAAAAGGTAAACTTACTGACTACTTTAGAATTTACCATAACTCCCACCAGAGTATTGGCATATTCACCACCAAGAACGTTGTAGTTACTCGACGTTTATCTGACTGTGCAGACTCTTTCTCATACTTTCCTGAGTACAACCGAGGTGATCTGGAGCGTACAGCTTTTGTTCACGTCGTTGGTCCTAAGAAGGGTGCAGCAGAGGAAGCTGTAGCTAAGTTCACTGCTATGGGTTATCGGGTAATTGACCTTACTCAATATAATGAGTGGGATAAACCAACTAACTACCGTAGAGAACAGGCTAAGATAGCTGCCGAGAAACGTGCTAAAACAATAGCTGTCAATAAAACCAAAGCAGGTGGTAAAACTAATGCATTGGTTTCATTGAATGCAGTTCTTGGTACTACTCTTGTACGAGATAAAAGTGGAGATTGGCTATCTAAACCATATATTCAGAAGGAATTTGCTGACCCAAGTCGTCATGAGAAGTACGGTTTCGTTGAAGTAGAGCAACCTAAGTACTTCGTACTAGCCAATCAGGTTAGTTATGGTAGTCCAGTAACTGCCTGTATTGGAACCATGTGGAAATGGTATGAGCTTTCCGATGAGATGAAAGCAGAGACTGTTGTATGTCGTAATCAAATCGAAGCTAACAAAGCCAAACGACGTGGTGCTATCCACATTGACGATGTTCGCTTTAATGAATTGATGTCTGTTATTACCAGTAAGGGATTCAAGAAGTATGTTACTGAACACCGTATTGGTATTCTGGAATACGTAGGACTGGATGACAGAGAGTATTGGGAAATACTTGATATTCTTGGTCTAACATTCAAACCATTACAGAATCTGATTTTTAAACCAGAGTATGAATGGGCGTATGATTTCCTAAGAAATCATCGGAGTAAAGAGGAGAAGCTCATTGAAATGGGTTACATTAAGTCAGTTGATGACTTAGAGCCATATAGAATGATGGTTAATCCGCGTAATCATAAGTACTTTGAAATACTTAATCAGTACAAAGAATTGTTCAATTATGGCTGGAACCAAGACGACATCCTACAGACCCTAGACTTAGGTAGTTTAGTTAAACATCTCAAGAAGAATCCAGAGGATATTCCTGGGTTTAAGTCCCTCTACCGTAATCGTCTAAATAAACTGAAAGGTAACTAATCTGATGAAAATCGAACTGATTTCTATCATCGCACTGGCAGTTGACAGTCGAAACCTAACGTTGTGGAAGCCTGATGGCTCCACAATTGTGTATCCTCAGAGCGACCCACGGGTTGCTCGCATTGTATCTGAAGCACAAACCAAAGGTCTGGGAATTACCAAAGACCTGATAGAAGTAAACATTGCACCAGAAGTATCACTACGTACTGAGTACCTGGAAGCAGAGAAGAACACCAACGGATTCGTCCGTTTCTTCAAGGTAGCTAAAGCTAAACTTAAAGAGTTCTTCGAAGATGGTACAGGTGTTTCACCAGCCCGTACCGTCTCAGATATTAAGCTGGGTAACCCTACCAAGACACTGGTGTCTAAAGCCATGGATACCTTCCTGGCTGTACAGGCTAATGAACCAGAAGTAACAATATCAAACGGTTGTTATGACAGACGTGACAACCTGATGTGGATTATTGGCTGGGATAAGGACCATAATCATCCTGCACTGGTTCATTTTATTAACGACGTGCTGTGGGGAGATTCTAATCTTACTAATATTGTGCTTAGACAGGAATGGCCTATTGCAATACGTGCAGTATCCGATGATGAAATGGGTGAGTTTGCTAAACAAGCCAAGAACATCAAAGGTGTACACGTTGTATTTACCAACCGTGAACAGACACCGCTGCCTTATATTGAAGTAGCTAAACCTACGAACCAGGATAAGCTGGCTGCTGCTTCTGAGAAACTGGCTGCATTGGGGGCTATTAGCACTGATGACGCTAACTTCCACACTGATGTGAAGGAAGATGAAGTGGTTGTTGCTGTTACCAACAATGGGGTTATCCCCGGGGTTGAGAACCTGCAACGTCACCTGCGTCAGTCTGCCAAGCTGAAAGACTACAAGGGCTTTACTAAGTTCCTTGAGCGTCTGGCTCCGGTTATTAAAGACCGTCTGCACTCAGTGGAAGACCTGATGAAGTTCATGGAAACTGCTGAATTACCTATTGCTGATGATGGTTCTATCCTGTTCCTGAAACGCCTTCAGTATAAAGATAAAGAAGGTGGTAAACGTGTATTCGTTGACTGTCACTCAGGCAACATTCGTCAGTGGGTAGGCTGTAAGGTACAGGTACGTGAAGACCTGGTAGACCCTGACCGTCGTCAGGACTGCTCAAATGGTCTACACGTAGCATCTATGAGTTACATTCGTAGCTTCGGTGGTGACGTAACTATCCTTGGTAAAGTAGCACCAGAAGATGTATTTGCTGTTCCTCAGTACAGCACCAATAAGATGCGTGTATCTGCGTATCACATTATTGCTGAACTGCCGGAAGAAGAACGTAATAACGTTAACAGTGGTATCTATCTGTCTAAGACGGAAGTAGGTAAGAAATTGCTTAATGATGCCATCGTTGGGAACCATAGTTCACCTACCACACTTATTATGGTTGGTGGGCATCGTGGTACTAACCTCAAGTACACTAATCTCACATCTGGTTCTGTAGAACAATTTCGTACAGTCGCTAGTAAAGAAGCATTGAATATGGAAGAGTCGCTGAATGAAGCTGTAGCTTCTGAACCAGTGAAGGCTACTGACCTTAAACCTGTTAATAAGAAGGCTCCCACTGTGAAAGATCAGATTCAGGAACTGATTAAAGAGTTCCTTAATGCAACAACCCCAGAAGATAAATTAGCTGCTGCTGATTTGCTTGTGGAAATGCGGGGCAAGGCTCGTAAGCCGTGGGCTGCTTTAGGAGTTAGTTCCGATGTAGTAGATGCAATTGCTACTATTCGTAGTACTCGTATTCCTGCACCTAAAGCTGTTAAGCAGGATAAGACAGTTAAGCCTATACGTTCTGCTGCTGCCACTAAAGTAGCTCCTTCCGGCAAACACGCTGATAATCTGCGTAGCATCCTGAATGATACGTCGTACTCTGACTATCAGAAAGGCCATGCTCTGCAAGACTATAAACGTCATGCTAAGAAGTCATTCACTGCAATGGGTCTGACTGAAGAAGAAACTAAATTGGCTACCAAGCTAGTTAAAGCAGTTAAGTAATGGTTAGCATTGATAAGGTGGATATACGGGAAGTAATCACACCTTCGAAGAAAACTGTTACAAGGATTTGTGTGAAGTACAACGGACACTTTGGTCAATTCTTTGAGGGCTTGTCTCTAGAAGATGCGATGAAAGAGTTCGGGGAATGGTATAAGAACCAGTCCTAGCCTGTTCAAATGCCCTCACTTGTAATAAAGTGAGGGTAATTTTGAGGAGGAATTGTACTATGAGTAAAGTATTCAGAAGTAATCGCAAAGCAACTGATGAAGACATCATTCGTATGAATGCTGTTGGTCTGTCCCTCGCAACTATCGCTAAGACGTTGGGGGTTCACCCCACTACGGTTACTTTGCGATTGCGTTCTTTAAACATTGAACCAGCCGACACACGTCGGACGTTCATGGAGAATGTACTCCGTCCATTACCAACCCATGTGGCAGATTGGCTATCAGAACAAGTTGGTCCTGCTTATGAGATTCGCTCATATGTACGGGACTTGATTCTGGAGGCATATAATAATCGCCACCTTAACCAAGAGAGTGAGCATGACAAGTTCATCCGTTTGTACGCTGGCAAATACGGAAACCTGGTTCCGAAAAGCAGTACCAAATCCGACGAGTAAGAATATTAGTACCCAGATTGGTTGTCATCTGGAAGAAGTATGTGAAATGTTGGATGAGTTAACTCCATCCTGTGATGATAGTATGCAAGTTTTGGCAGATGCACAGGCTGCTTTGGGCAAACTATCATTACTTATGAAAACAAACCATATGGCAATCTTTCCGGCGAACAGTAACCGTTTGGCTCTGCTGGATGCACTGGCAGACCAGATTGTTACAGCAACTGGCGTCGGTACTTTCCTTGGGATGAATGTCCCTGGGGCATTAGCTGAGGTTAATCGCTCTAACTATTCTAAGTTTGAAGATGGGGAACCAGTCTTCAATGAGAACAAGAAAGTCATGAAGGGGAAAGACTACACTCCCCCGGATTTAACCCCTTACATCTAACCCTCTACGGAGGGTTTTTTACTGGAGATTTTAATGTTTTCCAAACCTACCAAAGCCCCACTGAACAAGGGGCAAGAAGCGGTTGCGAAGGAGTTCTTCGACTTCCTGCTCGACCCTAATGCCTCAGAATTCAATATTAGTGGACCTGGGGGAACTGGTAAGACATTCCTGATGTCGCACCTCATTGATGACACTATGCCTGCATACATGGAAACATGTTCCTTGATGGGAACCAAGCCTCTGTATAACGAAGTTGTCATGACTGCGACCACGAACAAAGCTGCTGAAGTACTGGCTCAAGCTACGGGACGTCCAACATCTACCTATCACTCCTTCCAGGGTCTGATTGTTAAAAATGACTTTAAGACTGGTGAGGCTAATGTCGTACCATCTAAATCATTCAATATTAAGAAGAACAAAATCATCTTCGTAGATGAAGCATCCATGATTGATCGTCAGTTACTTAAGTATGCTCGTGAAGGTACTCACCAGTGTAAACTGGTATTTGTAGGGGATGCTTCCCAGCTTCTACCTGTTAAAGAGAGTAAGTCTCCGGTGTATGCAGGTAATATCCCAACACACTATCTGACTGAACAGATGCGTACCGATGCACCGGAACTCAAAGCATTGCACCAGCAATTGCGTGATACGGTGGAAGGTAAGACAGGCTTCCTGCCTATTAAATGTATCCCAGGTATCATTGATTGGGTACAGGAGGAAGAGATGGAGAAACTGGTTCTCAGTCACTTCACACAACCTACCAATAGCCGTATTGTTGCTTACACCAATGACCAGGTTATTAATTACAATAACTACATTCGTGAGGCTAACGGTTATGTGGGTGAGTACTCCATTGGCGAGCAACTAGTATCTAACTCTGCTGTTCGCTTAGGTGTGGAAGACCGTCTGTCTATTGAGCAGGACGTAAAACTTATCGACCAGGATAGTAGTACTCGCATGATTAAAGTTACAGGTGACCTGGAACTAGAAGTCCGTGATAGTACTCTTGACCTTGGTTATGGTGGTATTGTAAGTGAAGTTCCAGTTCCTACCGACCCGGACTACTTTAACCGTTTGGTTAAGTGGTTAGGCAAAGAGAAGAACTGGGAACCTTACTTCCGTCTTAAAGAAACCATTCCAGACCTACGTGCTACTCATGCATGTACTGTTCATAAATCACAAGGTTCTACTTACGACACAATCTTCATTGATGCAAATGACCTCTCAAGCTGTCGCCAACCGGATATGGTTGCTCGTCTGCTTTACGTCGCTGTGTCTCGTGCCCGTAAGCGTGTAGTGTTCTATGGTAATCTTGCCAGTAAGTATGGTGGTCTAACTTTTTAAGGGGGATATATGCCTCAGATTGGTTCAGCAACTATTGGTCAGGTTGCCAATAGTAGTGAGATAGTCAAACACCTGTTCTTAGCAGAACTGGTTCGTCTTGATGGTGTGTTAAACAGTATCATTGATAAGAATGACCATATCAATGGTATTGATGTATCAGCTGGATTCCTTCACCAGGGTGAGTTCTATCAGCGTTCTAATGCTACCAGACCTCCAACCTACGGTGAACGATTAACGCTTAATCCAGAGCTATGGCCTACAATGGACAAGTATCTGAAAGCCTCAAGTCGTTTGATTATGGAAGTACATCTTGTGAACCAGACTGTATATCGCCTGGTTCGAGGTTGTATGTCCTATCAGGATGTACGTGATGCTCTGCCTGAATGCCTGGTAGCACAAGACCAAACTGGTAAGTACAAGGAACTGCCACGTACTCGTGAAGCAGCCTGGACACTTGCTGGTGATGCTATGGCAATCAAACAGTATGAGAAGATTCTGCCTTCTATTGAGTACTATGCAGCTTCCCATATGATTTTCTAAGGTAAAGCTATGCGTTACATCACCTCTCAGGATACGGGTAAGTATCCTATTGCTATCCTCGGTCATCAAATCCGAAGGGAGGAGATGATTAAAACCTACCTGCTGCCTAATGACCTAAGCATGGAAGATTTCATCTTCATTGAACTTCATTCTGCTCCGGGCAAGAAGAAGACTCCTGCAAGGGAGATTAAAGAGTTCATACAGCAGGAACTGCAACAAGTACTGGATGATGCAGAAACTCAATACATTATCTGTACCGATTCTGACTACTTCAAAATACTGACTAAGGAAGCAAAAGCAGAGGCTAATCTCGGCTACGTTTGTGACTCAGTATGGGGTAAGCAGAAGGTTATCTATGCACCTAGCTACAGACAGGTCTTTTATGACCCACCTGTAGTGAAATCCAAGATTGCTCAGGGTATGGATGCATTACTAAACCACATTCGTGGGCAGTATGCTGAACCAGGTCAGGGAATCATTGAGTTTGAGGCATATCCGGATACCCCAGAGAAGATTAAAGCCTGGCTAGACCGGTTGCTTGAGATGAATAAGCCTCTGGCTATAGACATCGAATCTTTCGGTTTAAAACACTATAACGCCGGTATAGGGACAATTACATTTTGTTGGAGTAAGACACAAGGCATAGCCTTTAATGTGGACTACGAGCCAATTAAGGGTGCTACTGAAGCACCATATGGACGTATCAACAGAAATGATATTGTTCGAAATCTTCTGCGTGAGTTCTTCATTAAGTACACTCAACGGCAGATGTATCACAACATTAGCTATGACGTATACATACTTATCTATCAGTTATTCATGGATAACCTGATTGATACAGAAGGGCTACTGCATGGCATGGAGATCATGCTACGCAATTGGGACTGTACTAAACTAATCACCTATCTGGCTACTAACAGTTGTGCTGGCAATCACCTTAGTCTGAAAGACCAGGCTCAGGAATATGCTGGTAACTATGCTCAGGATGACATTAAAGACATTCGTCTTATTCCTAATGAGCAATTGTTACGTTACAACCTCATTGATGGTTTGTGTACCTGGTACACCTATGAGAAGCACTGGGATACTCTCATTGCTGATGACCAACTAGATGTTTATAACAACATCTTTAAGCCAGCTTGCGAAGACATCATCCAGATGCAGTTAACCGGTATGCCTATGAATATGGATACCGTTAACCAAGTAGCTGAGGAAATGGAAACTGACAGGAACCAGGCACTGAAAACTATTCGTGAGTCCAAGCTCATGAAGAATTTCACCCTTATGCTTCGTCAGGAATGGGTAGACGATAAGAATGCTAAGCTTAAAAAGAAGCAGGTAACCCTGGCTGATTGTGACATAGAGTTTAATCCTAACTCTGGTCCACAACTACAGAAATTGTTATTTGATTATATAGGCTTACCGGTTCTTGGGCTTACTAAGAGCAAGCAACCTGCTACTGACGGTGACACTATTAAAGCACTGCGTACGCATACGCAAAGTGAAGACGTTAAGGAACTGCTTAATGCACTTATCGACTATAAGCTCGTGGATAAGATTATCACTAGCTTTATACCAGCTTTCAGGAATGCCCAACCGGGACCGGATGGCTGGCATTACCTGTTCGGTAACCTCAATCTTGGTGGCACAGTCTCCGGTAGGTTATCGGCTTCAGAGCCTAATCTACAAACAATTCCATCCGGTTCTAAATATGCCAAGAAGATTAAGAAATGCTTCGAAGCTCCACCGGGCTGGGCATTTTGCGGTTTGGACTTCACCTCGCTGGAAGACAGAATTTCTGCACTGACTACCAAAGACCCACAGAAGCTTAAGGTATATACCGATGGTTATGATGGGCACAGTCTCCGTGCATATGCTTACTTCGGTGAGCAGATGCCAGACATAGAAGACACGGTAGAATCCATTAACTCCATTCAGCATAAGTACAAATCATTGCGTAGTGATTCGAAGGCACCAACCTTCTTACTTACCTATGGTGGTACGTATATGGGCTTAATGAAAAACTGTGGCTTCTCTGAAGAGAAGGCAAAACTCACAGAGAAACGTTATCACGACCTCTATGTAGTTAGTGATGCCTGGGTTCAGGCTAAGCTAGATGAAGCTGCTAAAACTGGTTATGTAACTGCTGCATTTGGTTTGAGAGTCCGTACTCCTTTACTGGCTCAGGTTTTACGTGGGACATGCAAGACTCCATATGAAGCAGAAGCAGAAGGCAGAACTGCTGGTAATGCATTGGGCCAAAGCTGGTGTCTACTGAATAACCGTGCTGGCTCAGAGTTTATGCGTAAAGTCAGAACCAGTGAGTTCAGGTTAGATATACGTCCTTGTATTCACATTCATGATGCCCAATACTTCATGATTCGTGACAACATGGATACCTTGCAGTACACGAACAAACACTTGGTTGAAGCCGTTAACTGGCAAGACCATCCTGATATTGCTCATCCAGAAGTTGGTTTGGGTGGGGAACTATCCTTGTTTTACCCAACGTGGGCTAACGAGATTGAGATTCCAAATCACGCTACCCCAAATGAAGTTCATCAAATAATTCAAAAGGCATTCGCATGACTAAAAGTACTAAAGAAACCGTTGTCAGAAAATATCATTGGATGGTGGCAGCACAAGTAATCTTCCAGCTTCCTAAAGCTGATGATGGCTCTCTGCTTACCATGAATACAATGTTGCTCACTGACGAACCTCATGTGACCTATAAAGACTTGGCCCGTGCCAATCACTCCCTGAAGATTAGTCTGGACCAGCGTTTCGATACCTCAGTTGATTTGAAAGACATTGTTTATCTGTCTATTAACAACCTGGGCCTAATGTCTGAACCAGAGTTCCAAGCAAACATGGTTCCCAAGGGGGAATAATGACTAAGCTCTCCGGTGGTCTTAATAACTACTATGTAGTTACAATTAAGAATCCCCAACGGAAAGAGCAAGAGCCATATCAAGCAGAGTGTGAGGACATTATCCAAGCACTGGGCATGACCTTCGATGAAGGTTGTGCCTTTAAAGCTCTATGGCGAAATGCTGCTGCCCGTATGGGTAATGGTAAACCTGGTAATGAAACTTTGTACGACTGTGAGAAGTTAGTTCACTACTCCAACCGGCTACTTGCTAAAGCTTTCCTTGAATCTAAAGATAGTGATGAAGTGATTAAGGAGAAAGAAACCTGTACCGACTGGATTTACAGTAATGAAAGGCCATCCTTCATGCGTAAGTGGAAGAAGATTGAGTATGAGTACGAGAACCATTGTAGAACATACACATGCTTTCCAGGAGGACTACAGTTTCAGACTATCCGTTGGGCAGATATTTATCGTTATAGGATTACCTACTAATGAAGATAACTAACGAGCATGATGTCTCACTGGCTCTGGCTGTATGGCTATTACATGATGAGTATGATTATGTAGACAATCCTAAGTATCTGTCTGCTACTACATTGCTTAAACCTCTTAAGCAAATTGTCATGAAGCATCGTGTAGATTTCAGTGACCAGTCTATTGATGTTATGGATTTCGTATCCACATCAATGGGTACTGGTTTGCATGACTCTATCGAGAAAGCCTGGAAGCTAGGTCATAAGACTGCATTGAAGAAGTTGGGTTATCCTCAACGAGTAATTGATGCAGTAGTCATTAACCCAACCAAAGCAGACTTTGATGCTAACCCTGACCTTATCCCAATCTACATTGAACAGCGTGGAGCCAGGGTAGTTAAGGGTTGGACTATCGGTGGTAAGTTCGACATCGTAACGGAAGGTCTGTTGCAAGACTTTAAGTCTACCTCAACCTATTCCTGGGTTGCTGGTTCCCGTGATGATGAACACAAGATGCAAGGTAGCTTGTACCGTTGGATTCACAACGACATCATTACCGAGGATGTAATTCGTATTAACTACATCTTCACCGACTTCATGAAACACATGGCTAATAGCAATCCGAATTACCCTGCTAATCGTATTATGCACAAGGATATTCCATTGCTGTCTGCTGAGAAAACTGAACGTTGGGTAGAAGAAAAGATTCACCTCATTGAGAAGTACTGGGATGCTCCTGAAGAGCAAATCCCTGAATGTACTGACGAGGAGTTGTGGCGAACAGAGCCACAGTTCAAATACTTCTCTGATGCTTCTAAGGTAGATGTACCTGGAGCCAGAAGTACTAAAAACTTTGACGATATGGCATCTGCCCGTATCTTCATGGCTGAAAAAGGTGGCAAGGGTGCTATCAAGGTCGTGGAGGGGCAGGTTAAGCGTTGTCTGTACTGCCCTGTCGCGTCCATTTGCAAACAAAGAGAGAGATATTTTCCATCATGAGTATTGACCTGACCGGAGTCACTCACCACCCTGCAATTGAAGAAATTGTAGACGTGCTGTGTAACAAGACACAAAACAACGACAGAGGATTCTTCCGTGTCGAAGTGGCCTACTTCTTGGCTAAAATGGCATCCTGCATGGGTGCAACCATTGTCACTAAAGACCGTGGTGACTTACCAGTCAACATTTACGCTATGGCATTAGCAACGTCTGGCTTCGGTAAAGGTCACTCGGTAAATATTATTGAAGACGGGTTCATGACTGGCTTCCGTAAGCGTTTTATGGAAGACACCATGCCCGTCATTGCAAATGACCGTCTGTGGAAAATTGCTAACGAACGTTCTGCACGCCAAGGTACTGACCAACAGGAAGAGTTTGATAAAGTTGAAGCAGAGTATAAACGTGCCGGGGCATATCCGTTTACGTTTGACTCCGGTACTCCACCAGCAGTTAAACAACTACGACATAAGCTGTTAATGGCTGGGTGTGGTTCAATCAACCTTCAGATTGACGAAATTGGTTCAAATCTGCTGGCTAACTCTGATGTATTAACCCTGTTTCTGGAACTATATGACCAGGGGAAAGTTAAACAGAAACTGACCAAGAATACTGCTGAAAGTGTTCGTGGTGAAGAACTGGATGGTAAGACTCCAACTAACCTGCTTCTATTCGGTACACCAAGTAAGTTACTGGATGGGGGTCAAACTGAAGACCAGTTCTATGACTTCCTTGATACAGGTTATGCACGTCGTTGTTTGTTTGCCATTGGGCATTTAGACAAACGAGCACATGCAACACTGACTCCGGAAGAAATCTATCGTAATCTGATTAAACAGGATAATGTTCAGTCCCTTGGTAAATGGGCTAACCACTTCCATAGTCTGGCTGACCCAAACCTGTTTGGCTTCAAGATGATTGTGGAAGATGCTGTGGGAATTGCTCTGATTACTTACAAAATTGATTGTGAGAAACAAGCAGAAGCTATGGCTGACCACGAAGAAATTCGTAAGGCTGAAATCTCCCACCGTTACTTCAAAGCACTTAAGCTGGCAGGTGCACTGGCATTTGTTGACCAGAGTTCATTCATTGAGATGGCTCACCTTAAACAAGCAATTCTGCTTGTAGAGGAATCTGGGGCAGCATTCCAGACAATCCTCAATCGTGAAAAAGCCTATGTGAAGCTGGCTAAGTACATTGCCTCCGTAGGGAAAGAAGTAACTCATGCTGACTTGTTGGAGTCGTTGCCGTTCTATAAGAGTGGCAATGCAGCTCGCAATGAGATGATGACTCTTGCTACTGCATGGGGTTACAAACAGCACATCATCATTAAGAAGACCTTCAATGAGGGTATTGAGTTCTTCCGTGGTGAAACTCTTAAAGAGACTGACATCAGTGAGATGATTGTGGCGTATAGTGATAGCTTTGCTTATGACTACATTGGTGAACGTGTACCGTTCGACCAGTTGCATGTATTAACCCAAGCTCCAAGTATGCACTGGGTAAACCATCACATGAAGAATGGGCATCGTTCTGAAGAGAACGTTATCCCAGGATTTAACATGATTGTTATTGATTGTGACGGTGGAGTACCTCTGCATACGTGCCATGAACTGATGAAGGAATATAAGTTCATGACCTATACCACCAAGCGTCATACTGATGAAGAGAACCGCTTCCGTCTGATTATTCCAATGAACTACGAGTTACACCTCGATACTGAGGAGTACAAAGAGTTCATGAATAACGTTATGGCTTGGCTACCATTCGAAACAGATGAGTCAGCTAACCAACGAGCCAAGAAGTGGATGTCCTGTGAGACTGGTTCTTATCATTACAATCTTGAAGCAAATCTGTTGGACGTTCGTGACTTTATTCCTCGTACCAGTAAGAACGAGCAATTCCAGAACCAGATGAAAGAAGTACAGTCATTGGATAATCTGGAGCGTTGGTTCGCTAATCGTATTGCCTCCGGTAATCGTAATAATCAAATGATTAAGTACGCACTGGCGTTAGTGGACAGTGGTTGGGACTTTGCTCAAGTACAGCAAGCAGTCCATTCATTCAATAAGAAACTGGCTAATCCATTACCAGATGATGAATTGAATGCAACCGTAATGGTTACTGTGGCTAAACGTTACGCTAACAAATAAGTAAACAGGAGTCTTTATTTGATTTGAAAGACTCCTGAATTAAACGAGGAAAAATAATGTCTGAAGAAATTTCCAATGATATGAACACTCAGCTAATCCTGATTGCAGGATTCTCAGCAAGTGGCAAATCAGCATCACTGCGTAACATCCGGAACCAGGATCGCTGGTTGTACCTGAATACAGAAGCAGGTAAACGTCTACCTTTCCGTAACAAGTTCAATACCTACAACATTGAAGACCCTTACCAAATTTGGGAAGCATTTGATGTTGCATCTCCTGGTGGAGAAATGGCAGACGATGTTGATGGTATTATTATCGACTCTGCTACCTTCATGATGGATATGCTGGAATCCCAGTATGTACTGCCATCTGCTAATACTCAGAAGGCATGGGGAGACTTTGCACAGTTCTTTAAAATACTGCTGCAACAGAAAGTTGTTAAGTTTGGTAAGCCAGTAATCATTACTGCCCATGCCAAAGATGAACTCGACGAAGCTGCTGGTGTGATTAAAACATTCATCCCAGTAAAAGGCTCTCTGAAAAACAATGGTCTTGAGGCTTACTTCTCTACAGTGGTTTACGCAGAGCGTGTAGACATTAAAGAACTGGAGAAATATGGCAACAAGATGCTTGAAATTACTGAAGAAGAACGTGACTTAGGGTATAAGCACGTATTCCAGACTCGCCCAACCAAGAAGTCTGTTGGTAAACGTCTACGTTCCCCAATGGGTATGTTCGATAAGTCCGAGACTTACATCGACAACGATGCCCAGAAACTCTTAGACCATCTGGCTGAATACTACGCTTAAGCGTTTGCCTGGTTGTTAATCACTTATTAGGAAAAATATTATGTCCCTGTTCAGTAACTTGAAAGAAAAAACCAAAAACGTTGAAGCTGTAAAAGACTCCCTTGGTGGTGGCTTCGGTGCAAAGGAGTCAGATATCTACACCGGTACTGTAAAAGTAGCTTATGTAGGTAAAGCTGATTCTGGTGCAGACTGGATGCAGTTAATCATCGAAAACCTGAAAGGTTCTGCTGGTAATGATGCTGGTGAGTTCCGTGCTCAGGTGTACTTCACTTCTGGTAATTCTAAAGGCAATAAGCCTACTTACGAGAAGAACGGAAAAGAATATTTCCTGCCTGGCTACACTGTCATTAATGACATGATGCTGATGGCTACCGGTACTGAACTGCCTGAAGCAGACTTCGAAGAGAAGATTGTTAAAGTCTATGACTTCGATGCTAAAGCAGAAGTTAATAAATCCGTCATGGTTCCAGTTGACCTGGTAGGTCAAACTGTTACCTTCGCTCTGGAAAAAGTTCTGGAATCCAAGCAAGTTAAAGGTGACAACGGTTACGTTGACTCCGGTGAAACTCGTGAAGTAAACGAGATTCAGAAAGTGTTTCACCCGGAACTGCTGGTCACAGTCGTTGAGGCTCAGGAAGCAGAGAAGGCTGAAAAAGAACTGACCCCAGAACTGGCTGTATTCTATGCAGCATGGCTGGAGAAGAACAAAGGCAAAACCCGTGATAAGACCAAAGGTTCTACCGGTGGTAACGGTAAAGGTGGCCTGCCTCCTAAACCAGGTGCTGGCACAGGTACTACTCCTACTGGTGGTAAATCACTGTTTGGTAAACGTTAATGAAAATCCCAATTGTTGGTGCAGATATTAGTCTCCGCAATTGGGGTTTAGCTCGTGGGATGCTGGATATTGAGTCCGGCGTCTTCGAGCAGGTCGAACTTAAACTGGTTCAAACTGAAGTTGACCACAACAAACAAGTTCGAACCAACTCCAAAGATATACAAGCCGCTCACGATTTGTTTCTTGGTTGTGAGGAATGGTTACGGTCTGCTAAAGCAGTATTCGTAGAAGTGCCAGTAGGCTCCCAGTCTGCTAACGGTATGAAATCCTATGGAGTATGCGTAGGATTAATTGGTGCATTTCGTGCATTGGGCTGCCCAATCTTTGAAGTATCCCCAATTGAAAACAAACTTGCACTGGTCGGTGATAAAACTGCATCTAAGGACACGATGATTCGTGCTGCTCATGCCATTTATCCTGAAGCCAACTGGCTCACTGATAAGAAAGGCAAACTTCTGAACAAGAATGAGCACTTAGCTGATGCAATCGGTGCAATCCATGCTGGTGTAAATCTCCCAGCTTTCCAGAACCTCATTAAATTAATAAAGGCATAATATGCAAATCATTTTGAACCAGTCCGAAGTAGAAGCTGCTGTACAGGCTTATGTCGATGATCAAATCAATCTTGCTGGTGACATTAGTATTGTCATCAATGCAGACGGCACAGCCTCCGTTGGTATTAACGAAGAGGTAAGTCATAACGATGATACTCCACCCTTGGTAGAGAAGAAGACACGTCGTTCTCGTAAGAACCCTCAGGAAGCTAAACACCGTCCGGTAGAACCGGAACCGGTAGAAGTAGTTGAAGAGGTAAAGGTAGAAGAAACCCAGACCTCTACTGGTGGAGTGAACGAGAGTTCTACGTCGGAACCTGAAGAAGAAGCAGTGACTGAACCAGAAGCACAAGAAGAAGTTGTGCAGGAAGAGGTTAAAGCTGAAGAGCCAGCAGAGAAACCTGCTGCTAAGCCTTCGCTGTTCGCTGGCCTTAAACGTAGTTAATCTGGTAGGTGGCTCAGAAGCTGCTGCTAGGTGTGGTAGTGTTTATAGTCCTGATGCTACTACTGGTCAGGATTATAGACGTGTCGGCTCCATACATAGCTTTTATCATCACTGTCATTATCCTGTGGAAATGCAGTGGTAAACACGGTGGTGACAAGCCGCCAGAGTAACAACAACAACCGAACCAGTGGATTGGAATACTCTCCCCAGTCCATTGGTTCAATCTAAACTAAATGAAAAAGTTAGCCTTTTCTTGGGTGTAGAGCCTGCTGAGGAAATAAATTATTCCACAGTAAGTAGTTAATATCGTAAATGGTTCTGTTAGAATCCTTTGAGATAGGAACTCCTATCATAACCATTCTTAACTTAATCTTTGCCGTATGGCACTGACGCTAGGGGTGGCCCCCCATCCGTCAGACAGACTATTTTAAGAATGGGTTATCACAGCAAATGTAAAGCAACATTCGGGTTAATCAATGGCCTCTCCCTATAGGGGCCATTTCTGAATCTTAGGCTATATCCCAAAGGTTGGTATCTTTGGGATAAGGCTTCAGATCCCTTATCAAACTAACGCTCGTGTTGAGCACAACATTAACTAATAATGTCGGATAGTTCATTACACTATTCATCCAACACCGAGATGTTAGGTCTTACATGTAAACTAAACCATAGGGTAAAGGGAGACTTGTCCTCCCTCCCCTATTATGACATCCTAACAATGAGTGCATTACTGTACCCAAAGTCTGCGGATTAGGGCTAAGTAGTCCCAAGTGAGAGCAATAGTGCACTCTTTGATAGTTTTATGGAGTGTCCCCGTCCGTGTATTAGAAACGGGGAAGACAACAGGCAAGAGTACTGAATGTTGACTGGCTTAGCATACCAAATCCAACATTGTTGCAGCAGTGCTCTTACCGTTGTGATCAGCAAGACCATACAGCATACGCAATAATCTTAACCGTAGCATATGTTGTGGGGCTGGGAATGGGTTAACATTCAAGAGTGGGATGGTGCGTCACTCCACAACAAGTCCAGACGATATCTGAGTGACTATAAAAACAGATAGAGCCAGGTGTAATCCCTGGCAATTAATTCCGGTGTAGGTACTAGCGTTGTGCACAAACGTGAGTGTTCTGGTTCGAGTCCAGACGCCGGAACCAATTACCAGTTGCACGAGATGGCTTGACATGTTCAAGTTTGGACTAAGTGTGACACCGCTAGATTGGAGGGCTGCTGCGGTAAGCTATAGACTCCAACCGGAGGTTCGAATCCTTCACTGGTAACCAATCAGAAGTAGCACTGCATAGAACGCGAAATGGTACAGCGACATTGCAAACCAATGGTATTGTAAGGTTCGAGTCCTTACCTATGGGCAGTGACGACTGCAACAGTGCTACCCCTAATTGGAAGAATTAAGGTGGGTCTGGTGAAGTAGATAGGGTTCGATTCCCTCCGGTAGAGTAATCTACTAGCGTGCTTGGTGCACGAATAAGACTTAATACTGATGGTTCGATTCCATCCCCCACTACCTATTTGAGGTGTAACAGTTAAATCCAGTTGCCGGAAGTGCAATTCTAGATACGCTGCCAATGTGTGAACGGTAAGGCTGTACAGGACTCGGACTCCCACCTCAAACCAAAGTCGCCAGGTACTTATGGCAAACGGGTAGTAACGAACTAGTCATTCGTCAAACGCCCAACCCAATTATGAGTCAGCAAGAACGCCTTCACTTAAACTTAAACAAAAAAGCTTAACGCAATAATTATGTAGGGGTATGTAAGGATTGCGAAGAAGGAGCCAGTTAGAGCCTGGCATGACTCACCAATTATTACCCGGTAGGCTTAACGGCAAAGCCCCACTAGTAAACCAACTAGGATGCAGGTTCGAATCCTGTCCGGGTAACCATAGTAAATCCACTTAGCTTATACTGGGAAAGCAACCGACTAATAATCGGAAAGTCACTGGTTCAAATCCAGTAGTGGACACCCATTCAGCAGTAACACAGTCCTGATTGCATAGCACTCTAAAGACAACACTGGTAAGACAGTCCAGTGGCTGCTATTGTATTGCTATTCCCCTCGACGGGAATTTCGCTGGAGAATAGGAACTCCTTAAATCCTAGCCTGAGTAATTACCACAGGAACGGGACTATCAATCCCAAGCCTAGTCAGCGTGGACTGTCTTCGTGGTAAGAACCAAAAGCCTCCCAGCTATGGGTAAATAGTACTAAGTCCTCTAGAGCCGCCCCTCTGGGGGACTTTTTTATTTGAACAACATAAACACTGAGGAATCTATGGAACTCGAACAACAGATTAAAGAAGCTGGTGCTGATAAAGCTCCACGCATTACCCCTGACCACATCAAGAGTAAAGTACTTGGTACTTACTTCTTTACTGGCCTGGATGGTGCAGCATCTGTACTACCAGACTTAGCAACCATTAAGAACCAGGAAGTACAGTCACTATCTCTGCTGACTTTCTGTGTACTGGTTCTGGAGAATGGTTTCACTGTTACTGGTGAGTCTGCCTGTGCATCCCCGGAAAACTTCAACGAAGAAATTGGGCGTAAGATTGCCTATGAAAATGCAATCGATAAGGTCTGGTTACTGGAAGGTTACCTGCTTAAGCAGAATCTGCATGAGCAAGCTCAGAGCCAAGAAATGCTGAAGGGCTTCCTGGAAAACAATGAGTGCGGGGGTGGGGGCTGTAAAATCTAATGGATACAGACCCTAAAGTTGGGTTTGCTTCTGTTAAAGTTTTAGCTAAAAGCGGAAAAATTACTTCTGAACCAACCTATCATCATAAGTTTCCTATTGGGGAAACGGCAGATACAATAAATGTAAATAAGTTGGAAAAGGAGTTACTTAGTATGGCTAAACACCATGTAAGCAAACATTCCCCTACAGAGTATGAAGCTAAATTCGGATATTTTATTGAGTATACGAAAGAGCAGTATTCTAAATAAAAACCAAAGCCCCTCATTAGAGGGGCTTTTTCTTTTAGTTAGTAAGATTGAGCCAAGGGTTTAGGTTGTGAGCACGAAGTCCCTGACCAAAGCCCCAGGAGTAACCAAGATTGCCTTGTGCAGCAATACTAAAGATGTTGTCCTGAATAGGCAGACCAACATTACCAAACATGGTAGGAGTTGGAGCCAACATAGCCATAGCTGCATGTACCGGGTTGTTACGAATCATGGATACTGCAACTTTTGTAGAGCGAATCTTAAAGTTGTAGAACCACATTAAACCAACACTTTCCATATACCCACGGAAGCGACCAGGCAAACGGTCATAGTTAATGAACTCTTCCGTTACACGTCCAAGTGCTTCTTCACGAGTCTTACCTTTACGCTGAGTCAAGTCATCATAGATGATTGCTTTAGCAATAAAGTCAGAGTACTCAACCGTCTTCTGAATACCCTGAAATAGAGCAGTATCCTTGGTGATAAGTGCATAACGACCTGCATTACGAACAGACTTAGGTAATTTATCAGCCAGTTTATCCATGTATTCGTGAAGTTTACCTTCAGTAATCAGGATGTCATCACGTCCAATACCAGCATCTGCAATTGAAGAGAACTCACCAGCTTCTAACAGAGGCCAGATACTCATACGCTTATGGCTATCCGTAATTGACTGAATTTCAGCCTTAAGTTTACGAATCTGGTTCGGGTTAGTAGCTGCTCGTAATTCTGCTTCTGCATCCACCTGACGCAGACGAGATTTCAGGTACTGGTTAATCTCAGCAGTCTTCTGTGGAATGCTCTTAGCAATGTTCTTAACAGGTACACCACGACCAACCATCTGGTAAAGGTTAGCTAAGAAGTTAACAGCAGGTACAACCACTGATTTAACTACAATCAGAGTCTTGGCTTCTTTAACTAAGTTCTGAACCAGATTCTCACCACCCATTACGTACTTATAAGCACGGTTGCCAAATACACCCAACATAGCTTTCTTGAAGGTATCCAATGTTTCCGGTGACCAACGAGAATTACCAGACCAGGCATCACCTACAGAAGCTGCACGATAACCCAGTGCATCATTAAGCATGTCACGACGAACCCACAATTCACCTTCGCCAAACAGACTTTCTGCTTTCTGACGTGTTTCGGTGTTCATCAGTTTAAGGGCATCAGCAGTTACAGGGTCCAGTTTAGAACCAAGAAGGTTAACGTATTGGGACTTATTGGAAGCAGACATCTTAATGTCGTTCTCATACATGCTATGCAGGTTTTCAATCAGCATATCATTGAAACGCTGAGCCTTAGCTTCTTCCACCTGACGACCACGCCATACACCGATTGCACGAGCAAGATGGTTTTCACCTTCAATGTGCTTCAGCATGTTAGGGTCAATGGATTGCTCATAAGCAACTACATTGCCTTTATCATCATATACAGGCAGCAGAGGTTCATTACCACGTTCACCACGAGCCAGTGCTTTAGTGATACGGTCTACGGACGGCTTGTCAGTAATACGACCTGCTACCATGGTTCCCATCGTAAAACCTGTACCAAGGTCTACACCACCAGCAGTATTACGAACGTTCTGTAGAATACCCTGTGAGAATGGAGCCTGTGCCTGTACTGGTGCAAAGTAGTAGCTTCGTGCTGGACCACGGTTAGCAGAACTACCTTGATAAGTCCCCAATCGTACATAGGATTTCTCAATTAAATCAGCAAACTGACTATCTTCTGCAACAATCAGGTTAACACCCTGTTTAGTCTCACCAGGTATATACCCTTTGTACTGGTTCAGGGTTGCACGGCTATCAGACTTGGCTTTAGCCATTTCATCCTTACGCTGTCCAACCAGATAAGATGTAGCAAAATCAATTCCATCAACTTCTGTTTGAGCCAGTGAAGATAGCATCTCACGATCAGACTTACTCATTGCTTCCAGTGCATACAGGGTAATCAGTTTATCCAGTTGAGCTACATCTACAGTAGAACGTGCAGACTGACGTTCTCCCAGCATACGGGAGATTGCGGTGGCATTACGCAGCAGATTATTACCAACTGTACCATTAATCATGTACTGAGCCAGTTGCTTAGATTTACGGTTAATCAGAGGCCAGTTACGACCTGCTTGTTTCTGCAAATCTGCTTCCAGCTTATTCACTTCACGGTCAACAATCTTCTGGTCGGTCAGCAGGTCACGGATTTCATCCAGAGACATAGTGTCACGTAGAACAGCTAAGTCAGTTTTACCCATACCAGTATGCATTGCTTTCCACTCATCATTAGTCAGCTTACGGCTGAACTTGGATGCGATAGTGGTAGGTAAATGCTCACGGAATTGCTGACGGTCAGCTTGTACCTGTGCACGTACTGCCTTAATCAAATCATATACGGAAGCATTGCTTTTAGTACGGCCTGTTAAGTCATTAACTAAATCGTGGAAAGGTTGCCATACTTTACCCTGGTTCATTGCAGCCATAACGCCTTCAGCTACGATTTCACCATTCTTCTCTGTAGCAATAGCAGCTATTAGTTGTGCAGCATGAGCAGCACCTTTAACCAACGGGTTCTTGGTATTAGCTGCAACTTCACGAGCACCTTCTAAAGCACGAGTAGACAATGTATCAATAGAATCCACCAGATACTGGTTAGCACGGTCAATAGCATTACCACTAGGAGTAGCAACGGAATCATAGAAGGACTGTGCATTTAAACTAGTCTGCATGATTGTCTGAGCCAGTGCATCCATACCTTCTTGCACATTGGTAGCCTTAGTATCACCAGCTACACGAGCATTCAGACTAGCCATTGCAGCAGTACCGATGTTAGTAAGCATTGTATCAACAGTATTACCAGATTGCTTATCTGCTTTCATAACAGGAATATCAGCCAGTACTTTACGTACTTCTTCACTTACCATCGCCAGACCAACAAAGGTAGGCAGTAAGGAAGAACGACCTTGTGCATCAAACTCAATATTGTTAGCACCCATGATGGTATCGAATTTCTGCTGTGCGTAGTAACGGTCAGCAGGGTTAGTACTATCCGGGTCAGCCATGAATGCTTCAACAGTCAGGTTCTTAGTAACATGCGTATAATATTCCTGTGCACGAGCCAGAGCAGAAGGATTAATAGCAGCTTCAGTAGCCAGAGCAGCAACAATGTTAGTAAAGAGACGTTGTTCCTGCATATTCATAGTGAAACCATGAGCCTGAACATCACGGGTCACTTTAGTTGCATTCACTACTGCATCGGAGAACTTACCTTTACGAATTACTTGCTGTACTGGTTCTGAACCAATGTAGTCAGTAATAAGTTTATCAAAGGTTTTACCTAACTCTTCCAGCCGAGTATTGTCACCGTATGATTTGTTATGGAACAGGGTAGTATCCTTAGCTACAGCAGCAGTAGGGGCTTGCCCACGCATTACTACAGCAGAATTAAACAGTAAGCCTGAGAACATATCTTCTGCATTAGCTGGAGCTTTCTTACGCCCAAATACCAGACGTTTGATTGCTTCATATACAGCCTGAACCATAGTCTTAAGTGCAGTGGTTTTCTTCTGCTTACTAATCAATTCTCGGTTAGTTAAACCCCATGCCATGTACTCATTCAGTGCAGCAGCTTTAGCCATTGCTGGTTCAATGAAGCCATTAGACAAGTGACCATTAATGGTATTAAGAGCATCTGCATATGCTTCACGTACTGCCGGGGATTCATCCTTAACATCCAGAGTACGGAACTGGTTCATTAATTCTTCAATGTTCTGAACTGCTTCATTAGGAGTACCTTCATAGTGAGCTAGTACAGATTCAAAAGTAGAAGCATGTACCAATTCATGAACCAGAGTCTCTAAGGAAGGGGTAACTAAGTAGATGGTCTTATCTTCAAAGTTAGTCCAGCCATACGCATTACCTGCTTCAGCAGCTTCAATATCTTCCGGTGCTGGGCGAGTAATGTTCTTCTCAATAGCGTAAGCATCTAGTTGGGCAGGTGTACCATAAACAACCTTGTAGTCTTTAGCAGCAAGGGACTTCTGTATTTCCTTCAGTACAGCAGCCTGTTCTGTGGTCATTTCTTTAGCCAGCTTAGAGATAGCAGTATTAGACAGCAGACGTACACCAGATTTCAGTACACGACCAACCTGTTCCATCGCTGGTACTTCTTTCACTGGTTCTGCTTTAGCAGCACGTACTGCATCACGACGTTTGTTTAATTCAGCATCAAACAGCTCGTTCAGCTTAGCTACTTGTTGGTCTACAGTCAGACCTTCCAGAGAAATCTTACCGTTATTAACGTAAGGAGCACCTACAGCAGCCATCTGGTCAACAGTGACCTGTACCTGGTCCATTACCTTGTGACGAATATCTACCCCCAGGGCAATGTTACGCAGGTTACGTTCAATCAATGCAATGCCAGAGTCTCTAATCATAGAAATTTTATAATCTCTATCACCATCTACCCTGGCAATATGGGTACGTTGCTCAAAGTCTAAAGCAGACTTTGCAATAGCATCTATTGCAGAATCGGACAACTTATTTAAATCAACATTCTTAACAAACTTAGAGAAAGACTCATAAACATTCTTGATAGGGTTACCCTGCCAGGAAGTATATACAGCCTCGTTAGCTTTACGACTTGCATCAGTGATGTTGTCGATTCCAATGTTCATACCGTCAAAGATTTTCAAGGTATTCTTCGGAGCACCCTTCATAGTAGAAAGGGTCTGCATCATCATGCCATCACCAGTACCAATGGTCATAAATGGAATACCTGCAACACCTGCCTGTGAAGGAGCATAGATGCTCATTGGCACACGCATACGGTCATCTAAGTTAGTAGCCAATACTTGGTTAGCAACGTCAGTATTCTCACTACCAGCAATGTAGAAAGTCTGCGAACCAGTCTCAATCATTGGAGCCAGTGGAGCTAAACTATTCTGGATTTCATTCAGTTCTTTCTGTGTTAAGAAATCACCCTTCTTCCATGTTGGGTCTTTTTCTTTTTCTGCCAGCTTAGCCTGTACAGCCTGTTGGAACATATCCTGCAATACCAGAGATTGAATCTGGGTAGCCTTCTGCAAGTTCTCAGTAGAATGCATGAGTCCTTCACCAACGGTAAACCGGATACCTTGTCTCATTGGCTCAACAAAGAAATGCAGCATATTCTCTTGTAAGTTCTTAAGAGCATTACCAGATACAGTAAACTCCTGAGGATCTAACTTACCAGTCAGAACGCCATCTACTTCTTTAATGAATAACTTACCTTTACGTTTAGCTGGGATATTACCAGTCAATGCTTTCATAGAAGTAAGGAAGGTATCCAGCATAGCCTGAGCATCAGCCTCAGATGCAGCCTCCTTACCAAACATAGCCATAGCTGGGGAAATGTTAGGGTCAGCAGCACGGGCTTTCAGAACGTCGCTTAGACGCTCATAGATAGAATCGGTAATTGCACTTACCATTTTGCCAGCAATACCACGAGCACCAGAACCATAGATGGTAATGGTAAGCGGGTTTTTAGCGATACCACGTTTCAGGTCCAGAGTACCATCTTCCTTAAGATTGAAGTCTTTAATGAACAAGTCCATTAACTTCTGAAGATGGTTCATCTGGTTTATAACTGGAATATTTTTACTGTAAGTATTACGTAATTCATTCAGATAGAATTGCAGACTATTGGTAGATGCTTCATACAGGTCAACACTGTCTTCCTGAGTATGATGCTCATTCATAGTCTTACCGGCTTTACCGAAGAACAAACCACCTTTAGCAGTATTCTTAATCCAGTTTGGAGTGAACTTACCACCAGTCATTAATACCATTGCGTTGATTGGCCCGTTGGTTACGCCATCGGCTTCAACGTACAGTGGGGTATTAAAGTTGGCACGGTCATCGCTGTTAAGATAACGGGCATATTCCATAAGTGCCATAAGAGCCACAAAGGATTTATCATTACCCAGAGACGTTCTCAGGATATCCACTGCATCAGCAGGTAAGTATCCAGACTTATCAAACTCAACCATCATATCTACAGTAGGTTTCAGCTTACCTTCCAGAGCTTTGGTAAGTTCTTCTGACATAGTTTCACGAGTCATTTTATGAACTTTGATACCCAATGCCTGAGCTAGTCCAAGCTGAAAGCCGGAGAAATCTTCGTTGTTCTGGTTCGATAAATCCAATGTAGCTTTAGTCGGTAAAATAGCCTCACGAACCAGCTTAGCTGATTGAGGGTTATATTTACCTAACATCTGCATACGACCAACACGAGTCATATTGTAAGCATAGTGAATAGGAACAGTAGAGATGTCTTCACTCTGTGCTCTTACCTGTTCAATAACAGAAAACAATTGTTTATAAGAATCCTCTACTGAACGATTCTTACCTTCCAGAGACTTAGCATGGTTCTTATTAAGTAAATCTTTATCCAGAGTACCTGCACCCATCAGTTCTAGGATACGGTCTTTACCTAATGCCTCATAGAACTGAACCATTGGGGTATGAACAAAGAACTCAGTAGCCTGCTCTGCTTTAAGAGCAGCTTTCTGTTCTGGGGTATTACGGACAGCAGGGTTACGTAACTGAGTATGAGCCACGGAAGGTATATCATCACCGAGATATAGTTTCTCTACTGGTTCTAAGAGTACAGCCTCCTCGATAGCAGTAGGATAATCATTAATTGCATCATTATCCTCTAATTTATCTATGGTATATAGACCAATGGTCTTATTGGAGTCTGGGTCAATCTCAGACACATCAAGCATAGACTCTTTAACTTCGCCCATCTCAATAAGGGAAGACAGAATCTCTGTAGCCATTGCCACCGGGATACCCTTGGTATAGCCCAGAGGTGCATCGGAATTACGGTTAAGTCCCCAGTAAGATTCAATCTTTTGAGCCAGTGAGTTAGTAGCTTCAATTAGAGTCTGAGAATTCTCGAAGTCAGCCAGAATACCTTCAGGTAACAGAGACTCCTCTACACCAGTAATAGCAGCTACGTCTTTCATATCTTTAATGGCAGCATTCTGTGTAGCAGTCAGACGCCATTGCAGACCAGCAAGTACAGCAGTCTCTAATAACTGGTCATTGAACTTAAAGGTATCGCCATCTTTCTCTACAATATTAAGTAACTTACCACCTACCCAACGGTTAGCCTCAGTACCTTCTGCAAAGCGTTTACCAACATTCTTGTTAGCAAGGAACTTAGCCAGACGGTCAGATAAAGTAGTCTTCAGAGTTTCACCAAATTCCATTAAGTCCTGATAACGCTTAATCACATCACTTGTGAGAGCGTTATTTTCTTTTTGAGTGAATGCTTCAAAGCGAGCAGCAGAAGACAGTGCTTGCTTAACATCAGTTAAAGGGGACTCTGAACCAAGGGTACGAGACTTAGGTTCTTCCGGTAATGAGTAAGAAATCTTGAGATAATTTTTTACCCCAGGTTTGCTTACATCAGTACTTCCCACTAAGTCAGGATAAACAGCATCGATACCACTGCGAACAGTTTCCACTTCTTTAGTAGATTCTTCAGTGACTGTATTTTCAACAGACTTTGCAGTTTCAATCTTTTCAGACTGAGGCTTAGTTACTTTCTCTGGTTCTGTCTTAGACTCAGTAACAGGAGCAATATTTTCTACCATTGTTTCCTGTTTAGTCTGTACAGTAGGGGTAACTGGTTCCTGTTTTACAACAGGAGTTTCATCAACCTGATTCACTGGTTCATTGGTCTGTTGGGATTGAGCAGCATCAAGATTGCCCTGACGGAACTCTTTAACCACCTGGGCAGCAGGCTTGTCCAGACGTGAATCCAATGGGGTAACTTTCACATGAGAAACATTAAGCTCCGGGTAAGCCGTAGCAAGTGCGTTAGCAATATCAGCTACGGTTTTGGCTTCCAGTCCTACTTGCTGGGCAAACTTAACCGACTTGGTATCATACGGATTAACACCAAGACCAGTACGACTACGTACCCATTCACGGGAGGGAGTAAGAGCCTGATAATGGACAGACTTATTCTTATCCGCATTCCCAGAAATCAGATGCTCATTCAACGCTCCGACCTTATTCTGCATGTGCTGGGCGAACTTCATAAAGTCGTCGAGATAAGCGGAAGCCAAATCGAAGTTACCAGAGTTATACGCAGAACGAATGCGTTTCGCATGTTGCAACGCAGAGTACTGTCCTTCATTAGAACGAGATTCATCAGTTTTAATTTGTTTACTAACAATATCCTGAGGACGTAAACCCAGTTCTTCTGCTTTAGCATCAAATTCTCGTGCACCCTGTAATAATGCAGCAGCAGATTGCAGGGCAGCACGTTGACGATTACCCAGCGTAATCTTACCTTCGCTTGCATGCTTCAGAACCATGTTCACTGAATCTGCATCCAATACTTCTGGGGACATATCAGCAGCCATAGCAATATTGTTTGCTTGGGATTGGTTGGCTTCTTCAGTAGCTTTCAGTTTACCTGCTTCAGCCTGTTCCTGAATCATGGAATGAATAGCACGGAATGCACGAAGTACCTTCGGAGTATTCTGTACGTTAGCCATCAGACCGGAGAACTGGTCAACAATATTGGCAGCAGGAGAACCTTGTTCCAGATTAGCCAGAGCACCTGGGTCACGGTTAATGAAGCTATCCATAGACATGATGTTGTCATACATCTGGATTGCAGCTTCCATTTGAACGTTAGGATCTTCAGCAGTATTAACCAGGTCAGCCATCTTCTGAATAGCTTCAACACGGTTAGTGGAACCAGAAACAGCTTCACGTATAGCTGGGTTAGCTTGTTCTAATTCTACTGGGTCAAACTTCATTGCCTGAGTTAAGTCAGCAGCATACTGAGTAGCAGCAGCTCTCTCTTCAGGAGAAATGTCCATTGCATCTACTGCTTCCTGTACGGTTGCTTGTGCTTGTTCTGCTTGAGCAGTAGCTTCTTGTGCAGCAGCATTAACCGTAGCATCAGATACAGGGGATACTTGTTCATTACGTTTAGCTACTTCTTCGCCACGTTGAACCAGGATGTTAGTAATAGGAGAGGCTACTTTTGCTAGTGCCTTACCAGCCAAAGAAGCACCAGCCAGGGTAGTACGTACAGCAGGACCAACGGCAGCACCAGCAGCTTTAACAGTTGCACCAGGAGCTTGAGCAACGCCAGCACTACCGAAGCCATAGAGTGCACCAAGACCTGCTTGTTCACCAACACCTTTAAGCAAATCACGCTTAGCATCTACATTACCCTGAATTGCCTTGTTCTGTGCAAACTGACTAGTACCAGACTGGATACCTTCTTCTACAGTCTCACGTAACATGTTAGAACCAGCACCAGTCAGTGAACCTACCTTAAGTGGATTAAGTTCAAACTTGGATACCAGTGGACCAGTAAGAGCAGCAACCGGAGCAGTTAAACCAGCAGCAGTGATACCTGTTTCAGATGCAGTCTGACGACGTGCTTCTTCAGGGGATAAACCATCTTTAATATGCTGTTGGTATACAGGAGATTTAACAGCCAGTTCACTAAATGGCATTTCCATAATTTCATTGGCAGTCTGTTGGTATGCACCACCAGCTTCCATACCACCAATTGCTATAGCAGGTGCAGCAACACGACCAGCAGACAATGCAACCTGTGCAGGACGTGAACCTAACTCAGCAGCTAGTGTAATACCTTTAACAGCCTTATCACCACCTACCATTACTTTACCAAGTGCAGCTACACCACGAATAAGTGGACCACCAGTAAATAGAGAACCAACGCCCTCAGCCAGACCATCTGTAGCAGCCATACCATTAGATAAAGTGTTAGCAACGGAATCGTAAGCATCACGACCAATACGAGACAGGGAAGCAACGAGTTCACTCTCTCCTTTAGCAACATCTTGCTTATAGAGTTTCTCATTTTCCTGTGCAGATATTACATTCTGGTTCTGTACTACATTACGACGAGCATTCAGTGCATCAGACTGTAGGTTGTGTACCCCTTTGTTTAACCAGTCAAGACCGGAAGCAATGGATGCCCCGGCATTATCATTGACCAAGCCTGTGCCAAGAGCAGCAATGCCCCCAAGGGTATTAGCAACACCAAGACCAACACCAGAAAGAGTATCGCCAAATGCTTCTGCGTTAGTACGTTGCTTAGATAAGTCCTGACGTACAGCATCAGCAGCATTAGCTCGACTATTAAGAATCTGTAGACCTTGCTCATTACCGTATTTATTAAGGATTTCTAATGGAGAAGCCTGAGTGAAATCAGCTTGGAGGGAACCTGGTTCGAATGCACCGATTCCTAAATTACCTACTCGTCCAGTTTGGAGATTGTAAGCATTCTCTGGGGTTAATTGGAAAGGGCTTTGCCCTTGTGCAGCTTGCTTCTGAGAGGTAGCAGTAGAGACATCGACTTGCTTAGCATTAGTGATGCTGTCTGCGAAACCTGCCAGACGGTCAAATGTTGACATAGCATGTTTCCTGTTCAAACTTATATCGTATATAGAAAACTTACTCTACAGTAAGCCAGTGAAAGAAAAAAGCCCCGAAGGGCTTTTATTAGTATTACCGATTTTGCCTTGGTTGCATATACTCAGGCAGTCCCTGTGCCTGACGTAAGTATCGTGCAGCACGTTCTTCATCTTCCTTTGCTCGTGCCCTGTCCACACTAGCCTGTGACCGAAAGCCTCTTGGAGCCAGGTTAGCTGGGTCAGCCTGTACTTGTGCCTGTGCAGCTTGGAGCATTGCAGCAGCTTTATTAACAGCTTCCTGACGTGCAGGTAACAGTGCAGTAAGACCACTTTGCCCGGTGTTAATCTTATTCTGGGTATTTGCCAGTGCAGCTACAGCAGCATCATATGCAGTCTGTGCTGCCTGAATATTCTGCATAGCCTGAGCACGACCTAGGTTACGAACACTACCTTCCAGTGGTTCTCCTCGTTTCACACCCTCAATTAACTGTTCTACCTGACGGTCATTAAGACGCATACCATTACCGGCTTCGTTGGTAATGAATGGGTTAACTGCATCAATAGCACGACTAATATAACCTTCTGGTACACCAGTCTGTGCACGTTGCATAACAGCAGCAGCCATAGCTGGTGACATATTTCCACGTTGAGAAATATCGTTCAGTCGGTTCAGTACCCAGTTACGGTCAGCACCTTTAAAATCACCTTCCAACAGACGGTTAGCAATCTCACCTACTGGGGTATTATCAGTGACAGTACCAAGGAAGTCAGTATTAAGACTACCGATATTATCCTGCATAGAACGTGTACCAATCATACCCTGAGCCAAGGTAGATACTGCCTGATTGCCTTGATTATTCTGAACCATAGCGAGTGGGTCAGCCCCTACTTCAGCTTGGGCAATAACAGGTTTAATCTCTTCCCAAGTCATGTCCTTATAAGCACCTGGGGTAGAGTTAGGAAGAGCAGCCCAGGTATCTTTAAGGTTGCCATTCTTACGAGACTCAAAAATAGCCTTACCAATCTTATCCTGGTTCTCAGGAGAAAGGGGCTGATTCTGCCAGTCTGTGCCAAGAACTTTGGGAGCGAAGTCTTTCAGAGTAGCTTGGTTAATCTGGAATGCACCAACAGGTGAAGCACCCTGGTTCGATTTCATACCATCCTGGTGTTTAATTACATCACCAATACTCATTTGAGTAATAGGAGTAGATGTACCAGCAAACTGATAAGTAACATCATAGGGGGAACCCTGACGAGTACCGGCAGTACCTGGGGCAGATGTAGTACCAACACCATTACCATATACACCCGGATAAGCACTAGCTAACATCCCTTGTAAACGTGCTTGTGCAACTGGAGACAGGTTCTTACTGTATGCTTCTGCCAACAGACGGGCATCATTGGGGTTCTCAGCACCACGGGTAATCTGTGACATTACACCCATAGCTGCCTGACTATCGGCATCATTACGTTGAGCAACACCCAAATCAAAACGATTCTGTGCCTGATTAATAGCCTGACCACCCTGACCTTGGAGACGACTCACCATGTCCAATTGTTGGTCAGCAGGCAGTGCAGACAATGCATCACGAGTCTGACTTAATGCAGCATTAATACGGTTCTGGTCACCAGACTGATAAGCCTCAGACAGTAAACGGATAGCAGGAGAAGCATTATCTAATGCAGTGTTAGTGTCCTGTAAACGACCAAAGCGATATGCATTGTAGTCATTGGTTCCCTGCTGTCCTTGTTGAGTCAGCAGTGTACCTGCTCGCTCATCCAGATTCTGGAGAGTACGCTGGTTTACCAATGAAGGGTCAACCCCCCGAAACAGTGCACCAGATGCCAGAGCATTACGGTACTCATTAGGGTCCTGGTACTGCATAGCATTCATCATGACGGCATTGCCAGCCTCCTGCTTGGCAGCGTTCTGGAAATTACCCAGTGCATCACTTAAGCCGGAGGTGGCGTTACCAATCATGCTGCCAAATGTGCGAATGCTGTCACCTACTCCGGAGAAGTTAGGTGCATCAACATTTCTCCACGTTATCTGAGCCATGATGGTTTCCTATTAACGAGTTAATTTATTAGCTGCAATATAAGCATCAGCAGTAGACTGGTCACGATTCTCCGCTGTAGCACGGCTACGAGCACGATCTTCCAGAGCAGTGTTATAAGACTTAATCTGATTACTCAGGTTAGTGTTAGTAACACTTTTGGTAAAGTTCAATTGGTCTTTGGCTAGCTTATTAGCCTGAAAACCACTGTAGATATTAGCTAATGAACCAAGTGCACCAAGTCCCAATTGAAAGGTGGGTACGTTCATTCCCAACTGATTAGCTGAACCAGATAAGAAAGAAGTAGGTGAAGATACTCCTGCATTTGTACCCATACCAATGGATGCACCTGGGATGTAATTCATAGCAGGGGTATTAAAGTTCTGATTATTATTGGGCATCCAAGACATAGCCGCTGGCTGTGGAGTTGGGTTGCCCGTAAAGAATGACAAATCCATGAGGATTCTCCTGTTAAACAAGGTCAGTATTGAGAGTCATATCGGAGTAGTTACCTATCATGCTTAGGGACATGTCAGCTATATCCGAACCAGTCATAAGAGTACGTGAAAGGAATGAATCCAACGACTCCATTGACACGAATTGCATAGGGTCAATTACACCCTGCCCAGCAGTACCAAACATCTCTTCATACTGCTTATTGATTGCCATCATATCAGTATTGTACTGCTGCATTACTTTCTCTGCTTTCTGAATAGTAGCAGCCGTGGATGCATTAATATACTGACTAATACCATTACCAACCGAACTAGTAAGCTGCATGATGTTTTGGGCATTCATCATTTCACCGGCTAGAGAAGATAAGGATGTACCAGTAGATAAAGCAGTACCAACATTCATGGCTACCATCGAGGCAATAGCAGCAATGATAAAACCTAGCTTATCACCAAACAGTGAAGTGGCTACTTTAGTAGTGATTGATATCAGAATCATTGCAGCAATAGTATTTGCTACAGCTCCTACTATTACAGCAGCCAATCCAACAAAACCGAGTGATGCACCGACTGCACCGTAAGCCCCAAGAATACCAGCAC
>OBRO01000047.1_pt1 | contig 34041 bp, 29 predicted proteins | sample 1475671 | NCBI WGS metagenome assembly OBRO01 (sample SAMEA3360694, study PRJEB22359) | human gut metagenome | biome: ENVO:urban biome; feature: ENVO:human-associated habitat; material: ENVO:feces | place: Bangladesh | collected 2011
GAGAGTAGAGATGATTCTCAATCATAGTAGCAAATACAGTACTTTACACGTTAAATGCTATGCTTAAAGAAGTTATCTTCGCGTAAGGAGCTTATGATGAAACTCTCAACCTGCTGTGCCGCGCTTCTGCTCGCCCTCGCCTCACCCGCGGTACTCGCCGCGCCGGGATCCTGTGAGCGCATACAGAGCGATATATCACAGCGCATTATCAATAATGGCGTACCCGAAAGCAGCTTCACGTTAAGTATTGTACCCAATGACCAGGTTGATCAGCCTGATTCCCAGGTCGTCGGGCATTGCGCTAATGATACGCATAAAATTCTCTACACCCGTACCACCAGCGGTAACGTCTCTGCTCCCGCGCAGTCTACCCAGGATGGCGCGCCTGCCGAACCGCAGTAACACATTATCGACTGAACGCCGGATATGACAAATCCGGCGATTTGAACATACAACATAATCCCACCTTATTACTCATACCCTTCTATTGATATGGATTAATAATTCTTAACCCAAAATGGGTAGACTCCCTCTATTGTTAGCGCGCTAAATATTCAATATATAAACTTTTATATAACGATAAAGAACAGGGAGTGAGTTATGTCCAAAAATGAACGAATGGTGGGCATCAGCCGCAGAACACTCGTTAAATCTACCGCGATAGGTTCTCTGGCGCTGGCTGCAGGCGGTTTTTCTTTGCCGTTTACCCTGCGCAATGCAGCAGCAGCGGTACAACAGGCCCGCGAAAAAGTGGTCTGGGGTGCCTGTTCCGTCAACTGTGGTAGCCGCTGTGCACTTCGTCTACATGTTAAAGATAATGAAGTGACCTGGGTGGAAACTGACAATACCGGCAGCGATGAGTACGGCAACCATCAGGTACGCGCCTGTTTGCGCGGTCGCTCCATCCGCCGGCGTATTAATCATCCCGATCGCTTGAATTACCCAATGAAACGCGTGGGCAAACGCGGCGAAGGCAAATTCGAACGGATTAGCTGGGATGAAGCCCTGGATACTATCGCCAGTAGCCTGAAAAAAACCGTCGAACAATATGGCAATGAGGCTGTATATATTCAGTACTCTTCGGGGATCGTTGGCGGCAATATGACCCGCTCTTCGCCATCAGCCTCGGCGGTCAAACGCCTGATGAACTGCTACGGCGGTTCACTCAACCAGTATGGCTCCTACAGCACTGCGCAAATTTCCTGTGCCATGCCCTACACCTACGGCAGTAATGATGGCAACAGCACCACGGATATTGAAAACAGCAAGCTGGTCGTGATGTTTGGTAACAACCCGGCTGAAACCCGCATGAGCGGCGGTGGCATCACTTATCTTCTTGAAAAAGCGCGCGAGAAATCGAACGCAAAAATGATTGTTATCGATCCGCGATATACCGATACGGCTGCTGGTCGTGAAGACGAATGGCTACCTATTCGCCCGGGCACCGATGCCGCGCTGGTTGCGGGTATTGCCTGGGTATTGATTAACGAAAATCTCGTTGATCAACCTTTTCTCGATAAATACTGCGTCGGCTATGACGAAAAAACCTTACCCGCAGATGCACCCAAAAATGGTCACTATAAAGCCTATATTCTTGGTGAAGGTGACGATAAAACAGCGAAAACGCCGCAGTGGGCTTCGCAAATTACCGGTATCCCGGAGGACCGTATCATCAAACTGGCGCGTGAAATTGGCACAGCAAAACCCGCTTATATCTGCCAGGGCTGGGGGCCGCAACGCCAGGCAAACGGCGAACTGACTGCACGCGCTATTGCTATGTTACCTATTTTGACGGGCAATGTCGGCATCAGCGGCGGAAATAGTGGCGCGCGTGAATCGACCTATACCATTACCATAGAACGCCTGCCGGTGCTGGATAATCCGGTCAAAACGTCAATCTCCTGCTTCAGCTGGACAGATGCTATCGATCATGGTCCGCAAATGACGGCAATCCGCGACGGCGTCCGCGGCAAAGATAAACTGGATGTGCCCATTAAGTTCATCTGGAACTACGCGGGAAATACCCTCGTTAATCAGCATTCTGACATCAACAAAACGCATGAAATTCTGCAGGACGAATCGAAATGCGAAATGATTGTGGTCATCGAAAACTTTATGACCTCATCGGCAAAATATGCCGACATTCTGCTGCCAGACCTGATGACCGTTGAGCAGGAAGATATTATTCCTAACGACTACGCCGGTAACATGGGATATCTCATTTTCCTCCAGCCTGTCACCAGCGAAAAATTCGAACGCAAACCGATTTACTGGATCCTGAGTGAAGTCGCGAAACGTCTTGGACCTGACGTCTATCAAAAGTTCACTGAAGGTCGCACGCAAGAACAATGGTTACAACATCTGTACGCCAAAATGCTTGCCAAAGATCCGGCGTTACCGTCTTACGACGAACTGAAAAAAATGGGTATCTATAAGCGTAAAGATCCCAATGGTCATTTTGTCGCCTACAAAGCATTTCGTGACGACCCCGAGGCAAATCCACTTAAAACGCCTTCCGGTAAGATTGAAATTTATTCCAGCAAGCTGGCGGAAATTGCCCGTACCTGGGAACTGGAAAAAGATGAAGTGATAAGCCCATTGCCAGTTTATGCCTTAACCTTTGAAGGCTGGAACTCCCCTGAACGTAGAACCTTCCCACTGCAACTGTTTGGTTTCCATTACAAATCCCGTACTCACTCGACCTACGGCAATATTGATGTCCTGAAGGCAGCCTGCCGTCAGGAGGTGTGGATCAACCCTATAGATGCACAGAAACGTGGGATTGCCAACGGCGATATGGTGCGGGTGTTTAACCATCGTGGCGAAGTTCGGCTACCAGCCAAAGTAACACCACGTATTCTCCCTGGAGTTAGCGCTATGGGCCAGGGAGCCTGGCACGAGGCCAATATGTCTGGCGATAAAATCGACCATGGCGGCTGTGTGAATACGCTAACCACTCTGCGCCCTTCACCACTGGCGAAGGGAAACCCGCAGCACACTAATCTGGTCGAGATCGAAAAAATATAACCCACGACAACCATAAATTCTGGCATGACATTTTGTTTGAAAAGCAATAAGTGAGTAATGATGAAAATCCATACCACAGAGGCGCTCATGAAGGCTGAAATCAGCCGTAGAAGTCTGATGAAAACCTCCGCACTTGGCAGTCTTGCGCTGGCAAGCAGTGCTTTCACTCTGCCATTTTCCCAAATGGTCCGGGCGGCAGAGGCTCCGGTAGAAGAGAAAGCGGTCTGGAGTTCCTGCACCGTTAACTGCGGGAGCCGCTGTCTGTTACGTTTGCATGTGAAAGATGACACCGTGTACTGGGTGGAGTCTGATACGACAGGTGACGACGTTTACGGTAATCATCAGGTTCGGGCATGTTTACGCGGGCGCTCTATCCGCCGACGGATGAATCATCCTGACAGGTTGAAATATCCCATGAAGCGCGTCGGCAAGCGCGGTGAAGGTAAATTTGAACGGATAAGTTGGGACGAAGCCCTGGATACCATCAGTGATAATCTTCGGCGGATCCTGAAAGATTACGGCAATGAGGCTGTACATGTCCTGTACGGAACAGGCGTAGATGGCGGAAACATCACCAACTCAAACGTCCCGTACCGTCTGATGAACTCTTGCGGTGGTTTTCTCAGTCGCTATGGCAGCTACAGTACCGCACAGATCAGTGCCGCAATGAGTTATATGTTCGGTGCCAATGATGGCAACAGCCCGGATGATATCGCCAATACGAAACTGGTCGTTATGTTCGGAAATAACCCGGCAGAAACGCGGATGAGCGGCGGTGGTGTCACTTACTACGTCGAGCAAGCCCGCGAACGTTCAAACGCACGCATGATCGTCATCGATCCACGTTATAACGACACTGCTGCCGGGCGTGAAGATGAATGGCTGCCCATTCGCCCTGGCACCGATGGCGCACTGGCCTGTGCGATTGCCTGGGTACTGATTACTGAAAACATGGTCGATCAGCCATTTCTCGACAAATATTGTGTTGGTTACGATGAAAAAACGCTGCCCGCCAACGCACCACGTAACGCGCATTATAAAGCCTATATTCTGGGCGAAGGGCCTGACGGCATAGCTAAAACGCCGGAATGGGCAGCAAAAATCACCAGCATCCCGGCAGAAAAAATTATCCAGTTGGCACGAGAGATCGGTTCAGCAAAACCTGCTTATATTTGTCAGGGTTGGGGGCCACAACGACATTCCAACGGCGAGCAAACATCCCGCGCTATTGCCATGCTTTCCGTTCTCACCGGCAACGTCGGCATAAACGGCGGCAACTCAGGCGTACGCGAAGGTAGCTGGGATCTGGGGGTAGAATGGTTCCCGATGCTCGAGAATCCTGTTAAAACGCAGATTTCCGTCTTTACATGGACAGATGCCATCGACCATGGTACGGAAATGACCGCGACCCGTGATGGTGTTCGTGGAAAAGAAAAACTGGATGTCCCCATCAAGTTTTTATGGTGCTACGCCAGTAACACATTGATCAATCAGCATGGCGACATCAATCACACCCATGAGGTGCTTCAGGATGACAGCAAGTGCGAGATGATTGTTGGCATTGACCACTTCATGACGGCCTCGGCTAAGTATTGCGATATCCTGTTGCCCGACCTGATGCCAACAGAGCAAGAAGACCTTATCTCTCATGAATCTGCAGGGAATATGGGCTATGTGATCCTCGCCCAACCCGCAACCTCAGCAAAATTTGAACGCAAACCCATCTACTGGATGCTGAGTGAAGTCGCCAAACGCTTAGGACCAGACGTTTATCAAACCTTTACTGAAGGTCGCAGTCAGCATGAATGGATCAAATATCTCCATGCGAAAACGAAGGAACGTAACCCTGAGATGCCCGACTACGAGGAGATGAAAACGACCGGGATCTTTAAGAAAAAATGCCCGGAAGAACACTACGTCGCTTTCCGCGCATTCCGTGAAGATCCACAGGCAAACCCGTTGAAAACACCTTCGGGGAAAATCGAAATTTATTCTGAACGACTGGCGAAGATTGCAGATACCTGGGAATTGAAAAAAGATGAAATTATTCATCCCCTTCCTGCGTATACCCCAGGTTTTGATGGCTGGGACGATCCCCTGCGGAAAACCTATCCACTGCAGTTAACGGGCTTCCATTACAAAGCGCGTACCCACTCCAGCTACGGCAATATTGATGTGTTACAGCAGGCCTGCCCACAAGAGGTGTGGATCAACCCCATTGATGCTCAGGCACGCGGTATCCGTCATGGCGATACCGTGCGGGTATTTAACAATAATGGAGAAATGCTGATTGCCGCAAAAGTGACTCCGCGTATTCTGCCTGGCGTTACCGCCATCGGGCAAGGTGCGTGGCTTAAAGCGGATATGTTTGGTGACCGGGTCGATCACGGCGGCAGTATCAATATTCTGACCTCTCACCGCCCTTCACCGCTGGCAAAGGGAAACCCGTCGCACAGCAATCTTGTCCAGATCGAAAAGGTTTAAGGAGTAGCCCATGACCACACAATATGGATTTTTTATCGATTCCAGCCGCTGTACTGGCTGTAAAACCTGCGAACTGGCGTGCAAAGATTTTAAAGATCTTGGCCCGGAAGTCAGTTTCCGCCGTATTTATGAATATGCTGGCGGCGACTGGCAGGAAGATAATGGCGTCTGGCACCAGAACGTGTTCGCTTATTATCTCTCCATCTCCTGTAACCATTGCGATGACCCCGCATGTACAAAAGTCTGCCCCAGCGGCGCAATGCATAAGCGTGAAGATGGCTTTGTGGTGGTTGATGAAGATGTTTGTATCGGCTGCCGCTACTGCCACATGGCTTGTCCGTACGGCGCGCCACAGTACAATGCTGAAAAAGGGCACATGACGAAGTGCGATGGTTGTTATTCGCGCGTCGCCGAGGGGAAACAACCCATATGTGTCGAATCCTGCCCGCTGCGTGCACTTGAGTTCGGTCCAATTGAAGAGCTGCGCCAGAAGCACGGCACTCTTGCTGCCGTCGCGCCACTGCCGCGCGCGCATTTCACAAAACCCAATATCGTTATCAAACCTAACGCCAACAGCCGCCCGACCGGCGATACCACTGGTTATCTGGCTAATCCGGAGGAAGTGTAAAATGGGAAATGGATGGCATGAATGGCCACTGGTTATCTTTACCGTATTGGGTCAATGCGTAGTAGGCGCGCTGATTGTTAGCGGAATTGGCTGGTTCGCCGCCAAAAATGACGCAGACCGTCAGCGTATTGTCCGTGGCATGTTTTTCCTCTGGCTGTTGATGGGCATCGGGTTTATTGCCTCTGTCATGCACCTGGGATCGCCACTGCGGGCGTTTAACTCGCTGAATCGAATCGGAGCTTCTGGTCTGAGTAACGAGATTGCTGCCGGTTCCATATTTTTTGCCGTTGGCGGATTATGGTGGCTGGTGGCAGTCATCGGTAAAATGCCGCAAGCGTTGGGGAAACTCTGGTTACTTGTCAGCATGGCGCTCGGCGTCATTTTCGTCTGGATGATGACCTGCGTGTATCAAATCGACACAGTGCCAACCTGGCATAACGGTTACACTACGCTGGCTTTCTTCCTGACGGTATTGTTGAGCGGTCCAATACTTGCTGCCACAATTCTGCGTGCAGCCCGCGTTACATTTAATACCACACCATTTGCCATCATTAGCATTCTGGCGCTGATCGCTTGTGCCGGGGTGATTGTGCTGCAAGGTTTGTCTCTGGCGTCTATTCACTCATCCGTACAACAAGCCAGCGCACTGGTACCAGATTACGCCTCCTTACAGGTCTGGCGTGTGGTATTGTTATGCGCAGGTCTAGGATGCTGGCTTTGTCCGCTCATTCGTCGCCGTGAACCTCACGTTGCCGGACTTGTTCTGGGGCTAATCCTCATACTTGGCGGTGAGATGATCGGGCGTGTGCTCTTTTATGGCCTGCACATGACGGTAGGAATGGCTATTGCAGGTTAACAAATTGGTGCGGGGCAACCCGCACATTTCAGGATGTTAGGAATGACCCATTTTTCACAGCAAGATAATTTTTCTGTCGCGGCGCGCGTGTTGGGCGCGCTGTTTTATTACGCTCCAGAGAGTGCGGAAGCCGCACCTCTGGTTGCGGTACTCACCAGTGACGGCTGGGAAACTCAGTGGCCTCTACCAGAAGCGTCATTAGCGCCGCTGGTGACGGCTTTTCAGACACAGTGTGAAGAGACTCACGCCCAGGCCTGGCAGCGTTTGTTTGTCGGCCCGTGGGCACTGCCGTCTCCGCCGTGGGGATCGGTCTGGCTGGATCGCGAATCTGTGCTGTTTGGCGATTCAACATTGGCACTTCGTCAGTGGATGCGCGAGAAAGGCATTCAGTTTGAAATGAAGCAAAACGAACCGGAAGATCATTTTGGTTCACTGCTGTTGATGGCTGCGTGGTTGGCGGAGAATGGTCGCCAGACAGAATGCGAAGAATTGCTGGCATGGCACCTTTTTCCGTGGTCAACACGTTTTCTTGACGTTTTTATCGAAAAAGCAGAACACCCTTTCTACCGTGCACTGGGTGAACTCGCTCGCTTAACGCTGGCGCAATGGCAATCACAACTGTTGATTCCTGTCGCGGTTAAACCGCTGTTTCGATAGGATCACCGTATTATTGCCGGATGGTGACGATTACACGCAATTCGGCAATTAATAGGTTACAGTGTCACGTTTTTTTTATCTCTTAAAGCACACACTGCTTTTGCGGCTGGCCTCTTTTGCCGCAAAATAGTCGCCCGTGTTTCATTGCCCATTTCTGCTCATGCATCATCTACACATCTATCCGGATCTGCGCACTATGTTCCGCCGTCTGCTTATCGCAACAGTCGTCGGTATTCTCGCGGCCTTTGCCGTTGCCGGGTTTCGTCATGCGATGCTGCTACTGGAGTGGTTGTTCCTCAATAATGACTCGGGCAGTCTGGTCAATGCAGCGACAAATCTTTCCCCGTGGCGACGGCTGCTAACTCCGGCGCTCGGCGGACTGGCGGCGGGTTTGTTGCTGATGGGCTGGCAGAAATTTACCCAACAACGCCCTCATGCGCCGACCGATTATATGGAAGCGTTGCAAACCGATGGACAGTTCGATTACGCAGCAAGCCTGGTTAAATCGCTTGCCTCTCTGCTGGTAGTAACCAGCGGCAGTGCAATTGGTCGCGAAGGTGCGATGATTCTTTTAGCTGCCCTTGCCGCCTCCTGTTTTGCCCAACGTTTTACGCCACGCCAGGAGTGGAAATTATGGATCGCCTGTGGAGCTGCGGCGGGAATGGCTGCGGCCTATCGCGCCCCGCTTGCTGGCAGTTTATTTATAGCCGAAGTGCTGTTTGGCACTATGATGTTGGCCTCTCTCGGCCCGGTGATTATTTCCGCCGTCGTGGCGTTGCTGGTTAGCAATCTGATTAATCATAGCGACGCGTTACTCTACAGCGTACAACTCTCAGTGACGGTTCAGGCTCGTGACTATGCGCTGATTATCAGTACAGGTGTGCTGGCAGGTCTGTGCGGACCACTGTTGTTAACGTTAATGAACGCCTGTCATCGTGGATTTGTGAGTCTCAAGCTTGCGCCGCCCTGGCAACTGGCACTGGGCGGGTTGATCGTGGGTCTGCTTTCCCTGTTCACACCTGCAGTGTGGGGCAACGGCTATAGCACCGTACAATCCTTTTTAACCGCTCCGCCACTGTTAATGATCATTGCCGGGATCTTCCTCTGTAAACTGTGTGCCGTGCTGGCGAGTAGTGGTTCTGGCGCGCCCGGTGGTGTCTTTACACCGACGCTATTTATCGGTCTTGCCATTGGCATGTTGTATGGTCGTAGCCTGGGATTATGGTTACCTGATGGCGAAGAAATTACGCTTTTACTCGGATTGACCGGGATGGCGACACTGTTGGCGGCGACCACGCACGCGCCGATTATGTCGACGTTGATGATATGTGAAATGACCGGGGAGTATCAGCTACTCCCCGGTTTATTGATTGCCTGCGTAATTGCGTCGGTAATTTCGCGGACGTTACACCGTGACTCTATCTACCGCCAGCACACTGCGAAGCATAGCTAAGCGGATGTATTGCCCCAGTTCACGCTGTTCGGCGCGCGGCAGATAAGGCAGTTCACCAATGAGCGGTGCCGGAAGTTTTTTACCGAGCACATCAATGATTTCCGCATAATGCGCCAGTCCTGGGTTGATTCGGTTAGCCACCCAGCCAATGAGCGGCAGCCCGTCGTTGGCGATCGCCTGAGCTGTTAGCAGTGCATGGTTAATGCAACCTTCCTGAATACCGACAACCATCAACACCGGCAGTTGTTCCTGCACCACCCATTCAGAGAGCGGACGCAAATCATTCATCAGACTGCGCCAGCCGCCAGTCCCTTCTACCACGACATGATCGACTTTATCGGTCAGGTTTGCCAGGCCGTTTGAAATGAGGGTGTAATTGATTGGGCAACTGTGCGCCACGCTACTTTCTTCTTCGCTTAACGCGATAGGATTAACTGCTTCATAAGGCAGTTCGATGGTTGAAACACTCTGCAACACCAGGGCATCTTTATTACGCAGCCCTTCGGGTGTCTCTTTGCTCCCCTTCGCTACGGGTTTATATCCCGCAACCGTTTTTCCCTGGGAGGCTAACGCTTGTAGCAATGCGCGGGAAACCACCGTTTTCCCTACAGAAGTGTCTGTACCGGTAATAAAGAAACGCTTCAGCATCACTAACTCCACCGTTATGCTTCACAAATATAAACCAGGAAAATAATTAACCTTGAAAGTCTAAGTTATGCTTTCCTGGCCCAAATTGAGATAGCGCAAATTTTGGTAGAACAGTTAAAAAATGTTAACCCTGCAACAGACGAATCAACAAAGAACCGTTATACATCGCGTCTTTTACCAGCGCAGCGCCTGCCATCGTGCCCTGGTTAGAAAACTGAGTACTCTCAACGCTAATGTGCTGACTATACGCAGGAAGGGCCTGCTGACGGATGCTGTCCGAGATGACCGGGAAGAGGATATCTGCCGCTTTACTTAACGGTGAGCCAATCAGTATTTTTTGTGGGTTAAATAAATTCACCATGATGGCAAGAATGCGACCGACATGCGCGCCTACCCCGGTAATGATGTCTTTTGCCAGTAGATCGCCGCGCAATGCCGCCTGACACAATGAGTCCACGGTTAACGGTTGTCCATGTAACATCGAGCTCATGGATTGATTAAGACGCAGCTGTGCCAGCTCAAGAATACTGTCCACGCTGGCGATGGTTTCGAGGCAGCCGTGATTCCCGCAATAACAGCGTTTCCCATACGGGTCGACCTGTGTGTGGCCTATTTCCACGAGGCTACTGCTGCCTGCGTGTAGCAGATGACCATCGGTAATGACGCCCGCCCCCACGTTGTGATCGATAACCACCTGAATCACATCGCGCGCCCCGCGTGAGGCACCAAACAAGGCCTCTGCCATCGTCCATGCGCTGATATCATGCTGGATATAAACCGGTACGCCGGTATGCTGCTCCAGCGCCTCGCCGAGCGGCATCTCTTTTACATCCTCGTAGAACGGCATGCGATGTACAATGCCATTTTCCGTATCAATAATTCCCGGCAAGGTTATGGCAATCGAAGTTAGACGCTCAAGTTTTTTCTGGTGGCGGATAAAAAACTGATCGATATGGGAAATGATACGATCCAGCAATGGCGAGTCATCTTTTAACGCCAGTTCCTGCGACTCTTCCACCACCAGTTTGCTGCTCAGATCGCGCAGAGCAAGGAAAATCTCCCCGCGACTAATGCGCAGAGAAAGATAGTGCCAGGCTTCAGTTTCAACCACCAGCCCCACCGCCGGACGGCCACGGTTCCCCGCTTCTTTGATTTCCAGCTCTTGCACCAGGTGTGCTTCGAGCATCTCACGGACAATTTTAGTGATACTGGCAGGAGCCAGTTGCGCCAGACGGGAAAGATCGATACGCGAGACTGGACCAAGCTGATCAATCAGGCGATAAACCGCGCCCGCGTTGGTCTGCTTTATTTGATCAATGTGCCCAGGCTGGTTTTCAGCAACCACCGCATACTCCCTATATTTTCGCGCTCCGAAATAATCTGTAGGCTATGGTGAAGCACTTCAATACGTGTCGTCAAATTTTTACTTAGGCATGTGATTAACAGCACATTTTTCGGGCTTTTTCGCTGAAATTTCCCTCACCTGAGAGCATTCAGCAGATGAATACGAAAGTTACGCGCAGCCGGACTTTGTTCATGATGTTTCGGCCAGACCAACCACATTTCAGAAACCGCATCCTCTTCAGCAATCGGCACCCAGCGCATTTCGTTGAGCTGAACACGTTTAAATGACGCAGGCAAAATTGAAACACCCAGACCGGCGGAAACCAGACCGATGATGGTCATTGCCTCGCCCACCTCCTGAGTGATGACGGGCGTCAAATGGTAACGTCGCATCAGCCCGAGAATATCGTCATACAGCCCTGTCCCGACGTGCGGATCAAAAAAGACAAAGGGTTCTTTCGCCAGTTCAGCCAGCGTTACACTCGGGTTATTTGCCAGGGGATGATCGTGCGGGATCATCGCCATAAGCGGTTCATGGACGATGACTGCGTGTTCAAGCGTCTCCGGTAACGCTGTGTTACGCAGCAATCCCATATCCAGCGTTCCTTCAATGAGCGGAGCGATTTGCTCGCGAGTGTTCATTTCGCGGGTTTGTAAATGGACATCAGGATAATCACGGCGAAACAGCGATAACGTATCGGACACCGCCCGAATAAAAGGAGCCGACGAAGTAAAACCAATGCGCAACTCCCCCGCTTCACCCTGATGCAGCCTTTCAGCGCGAGCGGCAGCGTCATCCACCATAGACAGGATTTGCCGACTATCTGCAAGAAACTGTTTTCCTGCTGCCGTCAGCAATACACTGCGATTGGTTCGTGCCAGCAGTCGGGCACCAATTTGTTGCTCCAGCGCCTGAATCTGCTGACTTAGCGGCGGTTGCGAAATATTCAGGCGGGCAGCGGCGCGCCCGAAATGCAGCTCTTCTGCAACAGCAACAAAGTAACGCAGATGACGAAGTTCAATATTCATATTTAAAACATCTTATTTGAGATTATTAATATATTAGACAGAACAATTCGATTTTCCTACCCTATGTATAAGCCTGATCTACAGGCATATTTAGCAAGGATTTCAAGTGAGCCGTACTACAACTGTTGATGGCGCTCCGGCAAGCGACACTGACAAGCAAAGCATTTCTCAGCCAAATCAATTTATTAAACGCGGTACGCCGCAATTTATGCGCGTCACCCTGGCGCTGTTCTCTGCCGGACTGGCAACCTTCGCACTTCTCTATTGTGTGCAACCTATCCTTCCGGTGCTTTCGCAGGAGTTTGGTTTAACGCCTGCGAACAGTAGTATTTCACTGTCCATTTCAACGGCGATGTTGGCTATCGGTTTGCTGTTTACTGGCCCGCTATCCGATGCCATTGGTCGCAAACCAGTGATGGTCACGGCGCTACTGTTGGCCTCCATTTGTACGTTACTTTCGACAATGATGACCAGCTGGCACGGCATTTTGATTATGCGCGCCTTGATTGGGCTTTCGTTAAGTGGCGTGGCAGCTGTTGGCATGACTTATCTTAGCGAGGAAATCCACCCCAGTTTCGTGGCCTTTTCAATGGGGTTGTATATCAGCGGCAACTCAATTGGCGGCATGAGCGGACGCTTAATTAGCGGTGTCTTCACGGACTTTTTCAACTGGCGAATTGCTCTGGCGGCAATCGGTTGTTTCGCGCTGGCCTCGGCGTTGATGTTCTGGAAAATCCTCCCTGAATCACGCCATTTTCGCCCGACTTCGCTGCGCCCTAAGACGTTGTTTATCAACTTTCGTCTGCACTGGCGTGACCGGGGATTACCGTTATTGTTCGCAGAAGGCTTTTTGCTGATGGGGTCGTTCGTCACGCTGTTTAATTACATCGGCTATCGGTTGATGCTCTCCCCCTGGCATGTCAGTCAGGCCGTGGTTGGCTTATTATCGCTGGCTTATTTGACCGGTACATGGAGCTCACCCAAAGCCGGAACCATGACCACCCGCTATGGGCGTGGTCCAGTGATGTTGTTTTCGACGGGGGTTATGCTGTTTGGTTTACTGATGACCTTATTCAGCTCGCTGTGGCTGATCTTTGCCGGAATGTTACTCTTCTCAGCAGGATTCTTCGCAGCCCACTCAGTAGCCAGCAGCTGGATCGGCCCCCGCGCAAAACGCGCTAAAGGCCAGGCCTCCTCGCTGTATCTGTTCAGTTACTATCTGGGGTCGAGTATTGCCGGGACGCTGGGTGGTGTTTTCTGGCATAACTATGGCTGGAACGGCGTCGGCGCATTTATTGCTCTGATGCTGGTCATTGCTCTGCTGGTCGGGACGCGTTTGCATCGTCGTCTGCACGCCTGAAAAATAAGTCCGGACTGCGGTAAATACCCGTCCGGACTTATTGCCAGCTCAAACCAACGTTAATAGCCATCCTAAAATAGACGAAGCGCCAGCCAATTCCCGCAGCGCATCTAGCGTCATCAGGATTATAAGTACCCAAATAAACGGATTCATTTTGCTGTGTGTCATTTATTACTGATGCGCAGTTATTCTACCGCTTTGTAAGTAGTAAAATAGTTAACCCGATCAAGACTACTATTATTGGTAGCTAAATTTCCCTTAAGTCACAATACGTTATTATCAACGCTGTAATTTATTCAGCGTTTGTACATATCGTTACACGCTGAAACCAACCACTCACGGAAGTCTGCCATTCCCAGGGATATAGTTATTTCAACGGCCCCGCAGTGGGGTTAAATGAAAAAACAAATTGAGGGTATGACAATGAAAAAAGTATTAGCTCTGGTTGTTGCCGCTGCTATGGGTCTGTCTTCTGCCGCCTTTGCTGCAGAGACTACGACCACACCTGCTCCGACTGCGACGACCACCAAAGCAGCGCCGGCGAAAACTACACATCATAAAAAACAGCATAAAGCAGCACCTGCCCAGAAAGCGCAGGCGGCTAAAAAGCATCATAAAAATGCCAAAGCTGAACAGAAAGCTCCTGAACAAAAAGCGCAGGCAGCGAAGAAACACGCCAAGAAACACAGCCATCAGCAACCGGCAAAACCTGCTGCACAACCCGCAGCGTAAGTTTTCAACAGTAATGCTGGCGCGCCCCCTCGCGCCTGAAAATTACGGTGCTAAGCGGGTAACGTTTAGCACCGCCTTTAGCGGAGGGTAGTATGGTGGGCCGTTATCGCTTTGAGTTCATTCTTATCATCCTTATTTTATGCGCACTGATTGCCGCCCGTTTTTATCTTTCCTGATCGTAGTTATCTGATTTTACTCCCACTTTCATCCCGTCCCGTCTATAGTATTTATGAGGGTTTGCTTTTAATAATCATAATTACCCACCAGAGTGTGATATGCGTACAACCATTGCTGTAGTGTTGGGTGCAATTAGTTTGACGTCTGCTTTTGTGTTTGCAGATAAACCAGACGTTGCCAGATCGGCAAACGATGAGGTCAGCACCCTGTTTTTTGGTCATGATGATCGTGTGCCAGTGAATGACACGACCCAATCACCGTGGGATGCGGTTGGGCAACTGGAAACGGCCAGCGGCAATTTATGTACGGCGACGCTGATTGCACCCAATCTGGCATTAACGGCAGGACACTGTTTATTGACACCTCCAAAGGGTAAAGCCGATAAAGCAGTGGCGCTGCGTTTTGTGTCAAATAAAGGTCTTTGGCGCTATGAGATCCACGACATAGAAGGCCGCGTTGATCCGACACTGGGAAAGCGGTTAAAAGCAGATGGGGATGGTTGGATTGTACCTCCCGCAGCCGCGCCGTGGGACTTCGGATTGATTGTGCTACGTAATCCCCCTTCTGGCATTACACCGTTGCCGTTATTTGAGGGAGATAAAGCCGCGCTTACCGCCGCATTAAAAGCGGCAGGTCGTAAAGTGACTCAGGCGGGCTACCCGGCTACCCTGAAGATCATCTCGATACGTTGTACAGTCATCAAAACTGTGAAGTGACTGGCTGGGCGCAAACGTCGGTGATGTCGCATCAGTGCGATACCTTGCCGGGTGACAGCGGTTCGCCTCTGATGTTGCATACCGATGACGGCTGGCAATTAATTGGGGTGCAAAGTTCGGCTCCTGCCGCGAAAGATCGCTGGCGCGCCGATAACCGGGCCATTTCTGTTACCGGTTTTCGCGACAAGCTGGATCAACTGTCGCAAAAATAATGTTCAAACGCTGCCCGACAGCGCGGGCAGCGTCTTCATCAGGCAAGTTTCACCATGATCATTCCAGCCAACAGCAAGACCAGGCCAATCCAGCCTTTACGATTTAACCGTTGACCAAACAAGATCCAACCTGCGGCTAACGTGGCGGCAATACCAAACCCGCCCCACAATGCATAAGCGACAGACAAGTCGATCCCTTTAACGGCTTGAGAAAGCGCACTAAAGGCAGCCAGCACCGCCGCCAGGGAGAGCAAGCCAAATATTTTGCGACGAAAGCCGTCAGAAAATTTCAAAAAGACGTTAGCAACGATTTCCAGCACGATTGCCAATGCCAGCCAGGCGGCGTGAACCCATTCAAACTGCGCCATGGTTCACCTCCAGTTCAGGTTTACGCGCTTTACGGGTACCTGATTTTATCAACACAATCCCGGCGACCAGGGTGGTTAACCCGGCAATTTTCATCAGCGATAAACTTTCGTCGAATAACAAAACGCTAAACAAGGTAATAAATAAAATACCGATACCTTCCCACAGCGCATAAGCTACGCCTAAGGCGATTTTTTTAACGGCGAAAGAGAGAAATATATACGACAGAGAAATCATCACCAGCATTAAAATAAAGCCGCCATTTCCCTCACTGACGCTCGCCCATTTCATAGACAGCGTACCGGTAATTTCTGTAGCAATAGCCAGACCTAATAAAATCCAATAAATATACATTGTCCTTCTCCTGCAAGAGAATTATTTTAATTTTCGCTTAATTCAGCGAAACCAAAGTAAAGTGGTCAAGCCCCGCGCATAGCGCAAGCTTTGGCAGAAGAAAGGACTAAAGCGCGTTGCGCCAGTGCTGCTCACCTACGAGCAAGATAGTGGATGAGGTACGAAGATGGGTAAATGTAGAAAATAACGTCCTGAACAAATTGTCCATAATATTACAATTATCCGCAGTGTTGCTTCTCGTCATCGCGGATGATAATTGTCCTCGGTAGTTGAACACGCCTGATTTGTATCATAGCTTAAGAATTAACTCAAAATATTTTCACTTCTTTACCTGAGCGGTTTGATTTTCGTTATGATGACGGAGCGAAAAAGACATTATTATTAGCAAAGGAAGAAAAAACGGGGACAAGCATGGCAAAGCCGATCATCACGCTCAATGGCCTAAAAATCGTCATTATGTTGGGAATGCTGGTCATTATTCTCTGCGGTATCCGTTTTGCCGCCGAGATCATCGTGCCGTTTATTCTCGCATTATTTATTGCTGTTATTCTTAACCCGCTGGTGCAACACATGGTCCGCTGGCGTGTGCCGCGTGTACTGGCGGTGTCGATTTTGATGACCATCATCGTGATGGCGATGGTGTTGCTATTAGCTTATCTGGGTTCCGCGCTCAACGAGTTGACGCGGACGTTACCGCAATATCGCAACTCTATTATGACGCCGCTGCAAGCGATTGAACCGTTGTTGCAACGCGTAGGGATTGATGTCTCAGTTGACCAACTGGCGCATTACATTGATCCGAACGCGGCGATGACGTTGCTCACCAACTTATTGACGCAGTTATCTAATGCCATGTCATCAATCTTTTTATTGCTGCTGACGGTGCTGTTTATGTTGCTCGAAGTGCCACAATTGCCCGGAAAATTTCAGCAAATGATGGCGCGTCCGGTTGAAGGGATGGCGGCGATTCAGCGTGCGATTGACAGTGTGTCTCATTATCTGGTGCTGAAAACAGCCATCAGCATCATCACCGGCCTGGTCGCCTGGGCGATGCTCGCCGCACTCGATGTTCGCTTCGCTTTTGTCTGGGGATTGCTGGCCTTTGCGCTTAATTACATCCCTAATATTGGTTCAGTTCTCGCGGCAATCCCCCCTATCGCTCAGGTACTGGTGTTTAATGGCTTCTACGAAGCGTTGCTGGTGCTGGCGGGATATCTGCTGATTAATCTGGTCTTCGGCAATATTCTGGAGCCGCGTATCATGGGGCGTGGGCTGGGGCTTTCCACATTGGTGGTATTTTTGTCGTTGATTTTTTGGGGATGGTTGTTAGGACCGGTGGGTATGCTGCTTTCCGTGCCGTTGACAATTATTGTCAAAATTGCGCTTGAACAAACAGCGGGAGGTCAAAGCATCGCCGTTCTGTTAAGCGATCTCAATAAAGAGTGACGGCCTCCGCAGAGGCCGTCAGGGTTACAGAGCTTTCAGGATTGCATCCACGCTGGCTTTGGCGTCACCAAACAGCATGTGGGTGTTTTCCTTGAAGAACAGCGGGTTTTGCACACCAGCATAGCCAGTGTTCATCGAACGTTTAAAGACAATCACGTTCTGCGCTTTCCACACTTCCAGCACAGGCATACCAGCAATCGGACTCTTCGGATCATCCTGCGCCGCCGGGTTAACCGTATCGTTAGCACCAATCACCAGTACGGTATCGGTATCAGCAAAGTCATCGTTGATCTCGTCCATTTCCAGCACGATGTCATACGGTACTTTTGCTTCAGCCAGCAATACGTTCATATGTCCAGGCAAACGCCCCGCGACCGGGTGGATACCGAAACGCACATTAATACCACGAGCGCGCAATTTCTCAGTAATTTCAGCGACAGGATATTGCGCCTGCGCGACTGCCATGCCGTACCCCGGAGTAATGATCACTGAATGGGAGTTTTTCAGCAGTTCCGCTGTCTCTTCTGCGGTGATTTCGCGGTGCTCGCCCACTTCCTGATCATCGCCAGTAGAAGAGCCGTCAGTGCCGAAACCACCCGCAATAACGCTGATAAAGGAACGGTTCATCGCCTTACACATAATGTAAGAAAGGATAGCCCCCGAAGAACCGACCAGCGCACCGGTCACAATCAGCAGGTCGTTGCTGAGCATAAAGCCCGCAGCCGCAGCCGCCCAGCCGGAGTACGAGTTCAGCATCGACACCACCACTGGCATATCTGCACCACCGATGGAGGCGACTAAATGCCAGCCGAATACCAGCGCAATTGCGGTCATTATCAGCAATGCCAGCACTTGCAGGCCGACGCTGTCCGTGCGAACAAATACAATCAGCAGCAGGAAGGAAACGACCAGAGCCGCCAGGTTCATTTTGTGACGGTTTGGCAGCATCAACGGTTTAGACGAAATCTTGCCACACAGTTTGCCGAACGCCACCACCGAACCCGTGAACGTTACCGCCCCGATGAAGATACCGAGGAACACTTCCGTCAGGTGAATATTGACCAGAATCGGTGCCATTCCCGCGTCATGATGCAGATAGCTGTTAAAGCCAACCAGCACTGCCGCCAGACCCACGAAGCTATGCAGGATCGCCACCAGTTCTGGCATTTCGGTCATTTCAACTTTCTTCGCCAGACGGATACCAATTGCCCCACCAATGACCATAGCCAGCAAGATCCAGACAACATTACCCGTATCGCCCCACCAATGACCATAGCCAGCAAGATCCAGCCAACATTACCCGTATCCGGTCCAAAAATGGTTGCGATTAACGCAATCGCCATCCCGGCGATACCGAAGTTGTTACCCTGGCGAGACGTTTCATGTTTCGAAAGACCGGCCAGACTGAAGATAAACAGGATCGCGGCAACAATGTATGCAGCTGTAACTAATCCTCCAGACATATGTTACCCCTTAATTTTTGCGGAACATTTTCAGCATGCGCTGAGTCACGGTGAAGCCACCGAAAATATTAATGCTGGCTATAAGCACCGCGATAAAACTAAGGAAGCTAACCCAGCCGCCCTGGCCAATCTGCAACAGTGCTCCGACAACAATAATCCCTGAAATCGCGTTGGTGACCGACATCAACGGTGTATGCAGCGCGTGCGATACATTCCACACCACGTAATAACCGACAACGCAGGCCAGCGCGAACACAGTGAAGTGTCCAAGGAACTCTTTTGGCGCAACGCTTGCCATCCAGCCGAAAAGGATGATTGCCAACGCCATCAACGCGTATTTACGCCACGGTGAGCAGGCACATTTTTCCTCAGTTTTCACTTCCGGTGCCGCTTTTTGTGCCGCCTGCGGCTGAGCTGATACCTGAATCGGCGGTGCCGGCCAGGTAATTTCGCCCGCACGGATCACGGTCACGCCGCGAATCACCACATCATCAAAATCCACAGTGATGTTGCCGTCTTTCTCTTTGCACAACAGTTTCAGCAGATTAACGAGGTTAGTGCCGTAAAGCTGTGAGGATTGCGTCGGCAGACGGCCCGGAAGATCGGTATAACCAATCACTTTGACACCATTTTCCGTAGTGAAGATTTCACCCGGCACGGTGTATTCACAGTTGCCGCCGTTTTGGGCTGCCAGGTCGACAATCACACTGCCCGCCTTCATGGAGTCAACCATTTCACGGGTAATTAGCTTCGGCGCTGGTTTGCCTGGAATAAGCGCGGTGGTGACAATGATATCGACCTCTTTTGCCTGGGCGGCAAAGAGTTCCATTTCCGCTTTGATGAACGCGTCCGACATCACTTTGGCATAGCCATCGCCGCTGCCAGCTTCCTCTTTAAAATCCAGCTCGAGGAATTCCGCGCCCATACTTTGAACTTGTTCTTTCACTTCCGGGCGGGTGTCGAATGCACGCACAATCGCGCCGAGACTGTTTGCTGCGCCAATGGCGGCCAGACCTGCAACACCCGCACCAATCACCATCACTTTTGCCGGTGGCACTTTCCCGGCCGCAGTAATTTGCCCGGTAAAGAAGCGCCCAAATTCATGTGCCGCTTCAACAATGGCGCGATAACCGGCGATGTTCGCCATCGAGCTTAGTGCGTCCAGCGATTGTGCGCGTGAGATACGCGGCACAGAGTCCATCGCCATCACGGTCACGTTACGTTCCGCAAGTTTTTGCATTAATTCCGGATTCTGCGCAGGCCAGATAAAACTCACCAGCGTTGTCCCAGGATTCAGTAACGCAATTTCATCATCTAACGGCGCATTGACCTTCAGAATGATCTCTGACTGCCAGACGCTATTCCCTTCTACAATTTCAGCGCCCGCTTGCACAAACGCTTTATCGTCAAAACTTGCCAGTTGACCCGCGCCGCTCTCTACCGCGACGGTAAAACCCAGTTTCAGCAGCTGTTCCACTGTTTTTGGCGTTGCTGCAACACGGGTTTCATTGGTTAACCGTTCTCTTGGTATTCCAATTCGCATGATATTCCCTTCCATCGGTTTTATTGATGATGGTTTGCTTGTGTCAGGAGCCACACAAGCCGCTCATGTACGAGCTAAATGTTACTCCGTTAAAATAAATTAGTAACAAACGCCCTATAACGTACTGAAAATTATGCCTGTGATCTAGCGCCAAAAATCAGTATTTCGGCGTGAACTCGCAAAATATTAACGATTCAGCCGTGATAGTGGGATAAACACCTTAGAACGCCGGATAAAGACTGATAATTGTCTTCGACGGTCGGGTAAAACGAGACATCGCCCCGGCACGAATCACTACTTAACATTAAATTAACTTATACAATTCAGTTGCTTCAGTAGTATTGATGCTGATACGGCTGTTTTTTAAGCATAGACGGTCATTTGAGCAGGATTAAAATTGGCTTAAGGAATGTGATATGAAAAATGACGCAGACAGTTACACCGTTTAAATGCAATAATCAGCCACGTTTCTCGTTAATAACAATACCAGTACCTGGTTTGCGCAAGGCGAAGGATTATTTTTATGAAGCTTAAGAACACCCTCCTGGCGTCGGCACTGCTTTCTGCTACGGCATTCTCCGTTAACGCAGCAACAGAACTGACACCGGAGCAAGCGGCAGCGGTTAAACCTTTTGACCGTGTAGTGGTTACCGGTCGTTTTAATGCTATTGGCGAAGCGGTGAAAGCCGTTTCTCGTCGCGCAGATAAAGAAGGTGCCGCCTCTTTTTATGTTGTCGACACTTCTGATTTTGGTAACAGCGGTAACTGGCGTGTGGTCGCTGACCTCTATAAAACCGATGCTGAAAAAGCAGAAGAAACAAGTAATCGCGTAATTAACGGTGTTGTCGAACTGCCGAAAGATCAGGCTGTTCTGATTGAACCGTTTGACACGGTCACCGTCCAGGGCTTCTATCGTAGCCAGCCAGAAGTCAATGATGCCATCACCAAAGCGGCAAAAGCGAAAGGTGCCTACTCTTTCTACATCGTTCGTCAAATCGATGCCAACCAGGGCGGCAACCAGCGTATTACTGCATTCATCTATAAAAAAGATGCTAAGAAACGTATCGTCCAGAGCCCGGATGTGATCCCGGCAGATTCCGAAGCAGGACGTGCAGCTCTGGCTGCCGGTGGCGAAGCCGCGAAGAAAGTTGAGATCCCGGGTGTTGCGACTACCGCATCACCAAGTTCTGAAGTCGGTCGCTTCTTTGAAACCCAGTCATCAAAAGGCGGGCGTTACACCGTCACGCTCCCGGATGGCACTAAAGTCGAAGAACTGAACAAAGCGACCGCAGCGATGATGGTCCCGTTCGACAGCATCAAATTCTCTGGCAACTACGGCAACATGACCGAAGTCTCCTATCAGGTTGCGAAACGTGCCGCGAAGAAAGGTGCTAAGTATTACCACATCACCCGCCAGTGGCAGGAACGTGGTAATAACCTGACCGTCAGCGCAGATCTGTATAAATAACTATTCAGTTACTCCTATAAGGCGGCTTGATGCCGCCTTTCGCATTTTTAGTCACAAATTTCCCCGCGACCATTGCATGCAGACACATCTCTTCGTAAAATCCCGCGCTTCAGTGGCAAACTCCATTTTTATGCGTTTTGCCCTAATATTTATTCTTCTTATCACGTTTTAATCACTGGATATCGATGGAAAAGAAACTGGGACTGAGCGCACTCACCGCGCTGGTATTAAGCTCAATGCTGGGCGCGGGTGTTTTCAGTCTGCCGCAAAATATGGCGGCAGTTGCCAGCCCGGCAGCACTGCTCATCGGCTGGGGTATTACTGGCGCTGGCATTTTATTGCTGGCCTTTGCCATGCTGATCCTCACGCGCATTCGCCCCGAACTTGACGGCGGTATCTTTACCTATGCCCGCGAAGGGTTTGGCGAGCTAATCGGCTTTTGTTCCGCATGGGGATACTGGCTGTGCGCAGTCATCGCCAACGTCTCCTATCTGGTGATCGTTTTTTCCGCGTTAAGCTTTTTTACGGACACGCCGGAATTGCGCCTGTTTGGCGATGGTAATACCTGGCAATCGATCGTCGGTGCATCGGCTTTATTGTGGATTGTTCACTTTTTGATCCTGCGCGGGGTGCAAACCGCTGCCAGCATTAACCTGGTGGCGACACTGGCAAAATTGTTGCCGCTGGGTCTGTTTGTTGTGCTGGCGATGATGATGTTCAAACTGGATACCTTCAAGCTCGACTTCACCGGACTTGCACTTGGCGTACCCGTGTGGGAACAGGTGAAAAACACCATGCTGATCACCCTGTGGGTTTTCATTGGTGTGGAAGGTGCCGTGGTTGTTTCTGCGCGTGCGCGTAATAAGCGTGATGTTGGCAAAGCGACACTGCTGGCGGTTCTCTCCGCTCTGGGCGTTTACTTGCTGGTAACGCTGCTTTCGCTGGGTGTGGTGGCACGTCCTGAACTGGCTGAAATTCGTAACCCGTCAATGGCCGGTCTGATGGTGGAAATGATGGGACCATGGGGCGAAATCATCATCGCTGCCGGTTTGATCGTTTCCGTTTGCGGCGCGTACTTAAGCTGGACCATCATGGCAGCAGAAGTACCGTTCCTGGCCGCCACTCATAAAGCATTCCCGCGCATTTTTGCGCGCCAGAACGCACAAGCTGCGCCATCCGCCTCACTGTGGTTGACCAACATCTGCGTGCAAATTTGTCTGGTACTCATCTGGCTGACCGGTTCCGATTACAACACGTTGCTGACCATCGCCTCAGAAATGATTCTGGTGCCCTATTTCCTGGTCGGCGCGTTCTTGCTGAAAATCGCAACCCGTCCACTGCATAAAGCGGTAGGTGTCGGTGCCTGCATTTATGGCTTATGGTTATTGTACGCCTCTGGTCCAATGCACTTGCTGTTATCCGTTGTTCTGTATGCGCCGGGGCTGCTGGTTTTCCTGTACGCGCGTAAAACGCATACCCATGATAATGTACTGAACCGTCAGGAAATGGTGCTGATTGGCATGCTGTTAATTGCCTCAGTTCCGGCGACCTGGATGCTGGTGGGATAACGTTCATCCCATCGTTGGATAGCAAAGGAGATAACGATGGGTAAAACCCAGCCCTTGCCAATATTAATTACTGGCGGAGGTCGCCGCATCGGCCTCGCCCTCGCATGGCATTTCATTAATCAAAAGCAACCGGTGATTGTCAGCTATCGGACACACTATCCAGCCATTGATGGACTGATTAATGCAGGTGCGCAGTGTATTCAGGCTGATTTTTCGACCAACGACGGTGTGATGGCGTTTGCCGATGAAGTACTAAAAAGCACCCATGGTCTGCGTGCTATTTTGCATAACGCCAGTGCGTGGATGGCGGAAAAACCGGGTGCGCCACTGGCCGACGTACTGGCTTGCATGATGCAGATCCACGTTAATACCCCATACCTGCTCAACCATGCTCTGGAAAGATTACTGCGTGGGCACGGACACGCCGCCAGCGATATCATTCACTTTACCGATTATGTGGTGGAGCGCGGTAGCGACAAACATATTGCGTATGCTGCAAGCAAAGCGGCACTGGATAATATGACCCGCTCGTTTGCCCGCAAGCTGGCACCGGAAGTGAAAGTGAATTCTATTGCGCCATCGCTGATCCTGTTTAATGAACATGATGATGCCGAATATCGACAACAGGCGCTGAATAAATCACTGATGAAAACCGCGCCTGGCGAGAAAGAAGTGATCGACCTGGTCGATTACTTACTTACCAGCTGCTTTGTCACCGGACGCAGTTTCCCACTTGATGGCGGTCGTCATCTGCGTTAATGCAGCTTTATCCAGCATATAATCAACACCCATGCGCTTATTCCCCAGCACGCAACAGAGCCAACAAAAGCAGCGGGCAAGCGCATCATTCCGGTGAAATACCATAGCGACGCCAGGTAAACAAAATAGGGAATAATCGACCACATACTAAAAATGATGGTTGCGCGTAAGGCTTCAATGCCGCGTTCGCTGGCAACAATATAATGCGCGATAAGCGCAAAGGTCGGGAAAAGTGGAATCAGCCCGGCGATATAATAATTTTTCGTTTTTGCTAAAACACCAATCAACAGCACTACCAGCGCACCGAGCGCGGCTTTGATTACCAGCCCCATCTTTTTACCTTAACACTTCCATAACAAGTCATCAGTAGAATACCTGATGAAAACTTGTTTAGAAACGATTGATAGTAAGTAAAAACAGCGCGGTGTATTGTGACGTTTTTATATCTACCGTGAATGTTATGAACACTATCGTATTTGTGGAAGATGATGCGGAAGTCGGTTCACTGATTGCCGCGTACCTGGCAAAACATGATATGCAGGTTACCGTAGAGCCGCGCGGCGACCAGGCCGAAGAAACCATTTTGCGAGAAAATCCGGATTTGGTGTTACTCGACATGCTGCGTACCTGGCAAAACATGATATGCAGGTTACCGTAGAGCCGCGCGGCGACCGGGCCGAAGAAACTATTCTGCGAGAAAATCCGGATTTGGTGTTACTCGATATCATGCTACCAGGCAAGGACGGCATGACCATTTGTCGTGATTTACGCGCAAAGTGGTCCGGACCGATTGTTCTTCTAACCTCTCTCGATAGCGATATGAACCACATCCTGGCACTGGAAATGGGCGCCTGCGACTATATTCTCAAAACGACGCCCCCTGCTGTTTTGCTAGCGCGTTTACGTTTGCATTTGCGTCAGAATGAGCAAGCTACAGTGACCAAAGGTATTCAGGAAACGTCTCTGACTCCCTACAAAGCCCTGCATTTCGGCACGTTGACCATCGATCCCATCAACCGCGTAGTCACCCTGGCTAACACTGAAATCTCGCTCTCGACAGCTGATTTCGAATTATTGTGGGAATTAGCTACCCATGCCGGGCAAATCATGGACCGCGATGCATTGCTGAAAAATTTACGCGGCGTCAGTTATGACGGACTGGATCGTAGCGTGGACGTGGCTATTTCGCGGTTAAGAAAAAAACTGCTCGATAACGCCGCAGAACCTTATCGTATTAAAACCGTGCGTAACAAAGGCTATCTTTTTGCGCCTCATGCGTGGGAATAAGCGATGAAAAAACTGTTTATCCAGTTTTACCTGTTATTGTTTGTCTGCTTCCTTGTGATGTCTCTGCTGGTTGGGCTGGTGTACAAATTTACCGCCGAACGCGCGGGCAAACAGTCGCTGGATGATTTGATGAACAGTTCGCTGTATCTGATGCGCAGCGAATTGCGTGAGATCCCCCCACACGACTGGGGTAAGACGCTGAAAGAGATGGATTTAAATCTCTCTTTCGATCTGCGTGTCGAGCCGCTGAGTAAATATCATCTTGATGATATTTCCATGCACCGGCTGCGTGGCGGCGAAATTGTCGCTCTGGACGATCAGTACACTTTTTTGCAACGTATCCCGCGCAGCCACTACGTGCTGGCAGTTGGTCCTGTTCCTTATCTTTATTACCTCCATCAGATGCGATTGCTGGATATCGCCCTGATCGCTTTTATTGCCATTTCCCTCGCCTTTCCGGTGTTTATCTGGATGCGTCCGCACTGGCAGGATATGTTAAAACTGGAAGCAGCGGCGCAACGATTTGGCGATGGGCATCTCAATGAACGTATCCACTTTGATGAGGGTTCGAGCTTTGAACGACTTGGCGTCGCATTTAACCAGATGGCGGACAATATCAACGCCTTAATTGCCAGCAAAAAACAGCTTATTGACGGTATCGCTCACGAACTGCGAACACCGTTAGTGCGCCTGCGTTATCGACTGGAGATGAGCGATAACCTGAGCGCCGCCGAATCCCAGGCGTTGAATCGTGATATCAGTCAACTTGAAGCTTTAATTGAAGAGCTGCTGACTTATGCCCGACTCGATCGCCCACAAAACGAGCTTCATCTTAGCGAACCAGACCTGCCGTTGTGGCTGTCAACGCATCTGGCAGATATTCAGGCAGTAACGCCCGATAAAACGGTACGGATAAAAACGCTCGCGCAAGGCCATTATGCGGCGTTGGATATGCGCTTAATGGAGCGCGTGCTGGATAATTTGCTCAATAACGCCCTGCGCTACTGTCACTCAACGGTTGAAACCAGCCTGCTACTGTCGGGGAATAGAGCGACATTAATTGTTGAGGATGATGGCCCAGGGATTGCCCCAGAAAACCGCGAACATATCTTTGAACCTTTTGTTCGCCTCGATCCCAGCCGGGATCGCTCAACCGGCGGCTGCGGGCTGGGGCTGGCAATTGTCCACTCTATAGCACTGGCAATGGGCGGTACGGTTAATTGTGACACCAGCGAACTGGGTGGTGCCCGCTTCTCGTTTAGCTGGCCGTTATGGCATAACATCCCGCAATTTACCTCTGCCTGACACTACGCGCACGATGGTCAAGTCACCACGACTGTGCTATAAAATAAGTATGTTGTAACTAAAGTGGTTAATATTATGGCGCGTTACGATCTCGTAGACCGACTCAACACTACTTTTCGCCAGATGGAACAAGAGCTGGCTGCATTTGCCGCTCATCTTGAGCAACACAAGCTATTGGTTGCCCGCGTGTTCTCTTTGCCGGAGGTAAAAAAAGAGGATGAGCATAATCCGCTTAATCGTATTGAGGTAAAACAACATCTCGGCAACGACGCGCAGTCGCTGGCGTTGCGTCATTTCCGCCATTTATTTATTCAACAACAGTCCGAAAATCGCAGCAGCAAGGCCGCTGTCCGTCTGCCTGGCGTGTTGTGTTACCAGGTCGATAACCTTTCGCAAGCAGCGTTGGTCAGTCATATTCAGCACATCAATAAACTCAAGACCACGTTCGAGCATATCGTCACGGTTGAATCAGAACTCCCCACCGCGGCACGTTTTGAATGGGTGCATCGTCATTTGCCGGGGCTGATCACCCTTAATGCTTACCGCACGCTCACCGTTCTGCACGACCCCGCCACTTTACGCTTTGGTTGGGCTAATAAACATATCATTAAGAATTTACATCGTGATGAAGTCCTGGCACTTTGGCTGGGCTAATAAACATATCATTAAAAATTTGCATCGTGATGAAGTCCTGGCACAGCTGGAAAAAAGCCTGAAATCACCACGCAGTGTCGCACCGTGGACGCGCGAGGAGTGGCAAAGAAAACTGGAGCGAGAGTATCAGGATATCGCTGCCCTGCCACAGAACGCGAAGTTAAAAATCAAACGTCCGGTGAAGGTGCAGCCGATTGCCCGCGTCTGGTATAAGGGAGATCAAAAACAAGTACAACACGCTTGCCCTACACCGCTAATTGCGCTGCCGCTAATTGCGCTGATTAATCGGGATAATGGCGCGGGCGTGCCGGACGTTGGTGAGTTGTTAAATTACGATGCCGACAATGTGCAGCACCGTTATAAACCACAGGCGCAGCCGCTTCGTTTAATCATTCCACGGCTGCACCTGTATGTTGCAGATTAACCCCCGGCTTTCATACTGCCGACCATCTGTTCTGGCCGTACCCAGCTGTCAAACTCGGCTTCGCTAAGATACCCCAGCGCAAGGGCCGCAGCTTTTAAGGTCAGCCCTTCTTTATGCGCTTTTTTGGCGATCTCGGCGGCTTTGTCATAACCAATGTGGGTGTTAAGCGCAGTCACCAGCATCAGCGATTCATTGAGTAATTGATTGATTCGCTCACGATTCGGTTCAATGCCCACTGCGCAGTGTTTGTTGAAACTTTCCATGCCATCTGCCAGCAAGCGCACCGATTGCAGGAAATTATGGATCACCATCGGACGGAAGACGTTCAGTTCAAAGTTACCGGAAGCGCCACCCATGTTGATCGCCACGTCGTTCCCCATCACCTGACAGCAGAGCATGGTTAATGCCTCACACTGTGTTGGGTTCACTTTCCCCGGCATGATTGAGCTGCCCGGCTCATTTTCCGGGATTGAGATTTCACCAATTCCGCAGCGCGGGCCAGAGGCCAGCCAGCGGACATCATTGGCGATTTTCATCAGTGACGCAGCCAACCCTTTCAACGCGCCGTGCGCCTGAACCAGGGCATCACAGGTCGCCAGCGCTTCAAATTTGTTCGGCGCGGTAACAAACGGTGCACAGGTAATGACTGCCAGTTCATCTGCTACGCGACGCGCATACTCCGGATGGGTATTTAGTCCAGTACCCACCGCTGTACCGCCAAGAGCCAGTTCCGCTACGTGAGGCAGGCTGTATTCGATATGTTTGAGATTATGCTCGAGCATCGCTACCCAGCCGGAAATCTCCTGCCCCAGCGTTAACGGCGTGGCATCCTGCAAGTGAGTACGACCAATTTTGACGATATCGGCAAAAGCACGGGATTTCTCATTCAGTGTCTGTGTCAGGGTTTTAAGCTGAGGAATGAGTTGCTTGCGCAGCGCCAGCAGCGCCGCAACGTGCATCGCCGTCGGAAAGACATCGTTGGAACTTTGGCTTTTGTTCACGTCGTCGTTAGGGTGAACTTTACGTTCCATCCCGCGCACACCGCCGAGTAATTCACTGGCCCGGTTAGCCAGCACTTCGTTCATGTTCATGTTACTTTGCGTGCCGGAGCCGGTCTGCCAGATAGCCAGCGGGAATTCGTCGTCATGCTGTCCTGCCAGTACTTCATCCGCCGCCTGCCGAATGGCGCTCGCTTTCTCTTCAGACAACAAGCCTAAATCTTCATTAACTTTTGCCGCTGCGCGCTTGGTTAGCGCCAGCGCATGAATCAGTGAGGTGGGCATTTTCTCCGTCGAAATGCGGAAATGCTCCAGCGAGCGTTGAGTTTGTGCGCCCCACAGCTTATCTGCCGGGACATCAATCGCCCCCATCGAATCTTTTTCGCTGCGTACTGTATTCATGGCCTGCTCCTCACCTGATTAATTTTTTCTTTCTGTTTTGCTTTCGTTAAGCAACTTTTAGCTCACTTATTATTTACCATTTGATAACAAATGTTTGGTCTTTCGTGCCATGTAAAAAAACCGCCCCGAAGGGCGGCTCTGTTTATTTCACACAGCGGGTGCATTGTGTGAGTTGTATCTGCTGGAAGAAGTCATTTCCTTTATCATCCACAAGGATAAACGCCGGGAAATCTTCCACTTCAATTTTCCAGATGGCTTCCATTCCCAGTTCCGGATATTCAACACATTCCAGGCTCTTAATACTTCCCTGCGCCAATACAGCGGCCGGACCACCGATACTGCCAAGGTAGAAGCCGCCGTGTTTTTTACAGGCATCCGTCACCTGCTGGCTGCGGTTGCCTTTCGCCAGCATGATCATACTTCCGCCCTGCGCTTGCAGTTGATCGACATAAGAATCCATCCGTCCGGCGGTCGTTGGGCCAAGAGAACCGGAGGCATAACCTTCCGGCGTTTTGGCCGGACCCGCGTAGTAAATCGGATGATCTTTGATGTACTGCGGCAGCCCTTCACCGTTATCCATCCGCTCTTTCAGTTTGGCGTGAGCAATATCACGACCGACGATAATCGTGCCGTTAAGCGATAAGCGTGTAGAAACGGGATACTGCGACAACTGTGCGAGGATCTCTTTCATCGGACGGTTAAGGTCAACGCGCACCGCTTCGCCTTCTCCCGCTTTGCGCAGCTCTTCCGGGATATATTTGCCTGGATTATGTTCCAGTTTTTCGATCCAGATCCCCTGACGGTTGATCTTCGCTTTGATATTACGGTCAGCAGAGCAGGAGACGCCCATACCGACCGGGCAGGATGCGCCGTGACGTGGCAGGCGAATCACGCGGATGTCGTGAGCGAAGTATTTACCACCAAACTGCGCACCCAGACCAAGATTTTGCGCTTCGATCAGCAATTCTTTTTCCAGTTCCACATCGCGGAACGCCTGACCGTGCTCATTCCCTTCCGTTGGCAGTTCATCATAGTATTTCGCGGAAGCCAGTTTCACCGTTTTAAGGTTCGTTTCTGCAGAAGTTCCACCAATAACGAACGCAATATGATACGGAGGACAGGCCGCCGTACCCAGCGTGCGCATCTTCTCAACCAGGTAATTTTTCAGTTTCCCCGGCGTCAGTAACGCTTTGGTTTCCTGATAGAGATACGTCTTGTTTGCCGAACCACCACCTTTGGCGATACAGAGGAATTTGTATTCGTCGCCATCAACGGCATAAAGATCGATCTGCGCTGGCAGATTGGTGCCGGTATTCACTTCTTTATACATATCCAGCGGCGCGTTTTGCGAGTAGCGCAGATTATCTTCGATATAAGTGTTATAGACACCGCGCGCCAGCGCCGCTTCATCACCACCACCGGTCCATACACGCTGCCCTTTTTTACCAACAATAATCGCGGTGCCGGTATCCTGACAGGTTGGCAGAACGCCTTTCGCCGCGATGTCGGAGTTACGCAGGAATTGCAGCGCCACATATTTATCATTTTCGCTGGCCTCCGGGTCACACAGAATGTCGGCCACCTGTTGTTGGTGAGCCGGACGCAGCATAAATGACGCATCATGAAACGCCTGACGCGCCAACAGAGTTAACGCTTCGGGTGCGACTTTCAAAATCTCCTGCCCTTCAAATTCAGATACGCTAACGTGTTCGCTGGTTAGCAGGTAATACTCAGTATCATCTTTTTTGAGTGGAAAAGGAGCCTGATAATGAAAGGGTTTGTTTGACATTGTTCTCTCACTTACTGCCTGGTTTGGTTATGCTCTGGGCGGGTGTTCCGTTGCCCTGTTAAAAGCGAGTAACAATATCCTACACACTTTTTTAACAAAAACTGAGACTAGTACGACTTTTTGCGGCTCCAGGTTACTTCCCGTAGGATTCTTGCTTTAATAGCGGGATTAATTTCCACATTTAAACAGGGATTGATCATGCAAAAACTCATTAACTCAGTGCAAAACTATGCCTGGGGCAGCAAAACGGCGTTGACTGAACTTTATGGTATGGAAAATCCGTCCAGCCAGCCGATGGCCGAGCTGTGGATGGGCGCACATCCGAAAAGCAGTTCACGGGTGCAGAATGCCGCCGGAGATATCGTTTCACTGCGTGATGTGATTGAGAGTGATAAATCGACTCTGCTCGGAGAGGCCGTTGCCAAACGCTTTGGCGAACTGCCTTTCCTGTTCAAAGTATTATGCGCAGCACAGCCACTCTCCATTCAGGTTCATCCAAACAAACACAATTCTGAAATCGGTTTTGCCAAAGAAAATGCCGCAGGTATCCCGATGGATGCCGCCGAGCGTAACTATAAAGATCCTAACCACAAGCCGGAGCTGGTTTTTGCGCTGACGCCTTTCCTTGCGATGAACGCGTTTCGTGAATTTTCCGAGATTGTCTCCCTACTCCAGCCGGTCGCAGGTGCACATCCGGCGATTGCTCACTTTTTACAACAGCCTGATGCCGAACGTTTAAGCGAACTGTTCGCCAGCCTGTTGAATATGCAGGGTGAAGAAAAATCCCGCGCGCTGGCGATTTTAAAATCGGCCCTCGACAGCCAGCAGGGTGAACCGTGGCAAACGATTCGTTTAATTTCTGAATTTTACCCGGAAGACAGCGGTCTGTTCTCCCCGCTATTGCTGAATGTGGTGAAATTGAACCCTGGCGAAGCGATGTTCCTGTTCGCTGAAACACCGCACGCTTACCTGCAAGGCGTGGCGCTGGAAGTGATGGCAAACTCCGATAACGTGCTGCGTGCGGGTCTGACGCCTAAATACATTGATATTCCGGAACTGGTTGCCAATGTGAAATTCGAAGCCAAACCGGCTAACCAGTTGTTGACCCAGCCGGTGAAACAAGGTGCAGAACTGGACTTCCCGATTCCTGTTGATGATTTTGCCTTCTCGCTGCATGACCTTAGTGATAAAGAAACCACCATCAGCCAGCAGAGTGCCGCCATTTTGTTCTGCGTCGAAGGCGATGCAACGCTGTGTAAAGGTTCTCAGCAGTTACAGCTTAAACCGGGTGAATCAGCGTTTATTGCCGCCAACGAATCACCGGTGACTGTCAAAGGCCACGGCCGTTTAGCGCGTGTTTACAACAAGCTGTAAGAGCTTACTGAAAAAATTAACATCTCTTGCTAAGCTTATTAAAGGCTTATAACACCTTCAGGCGGCCAGTCCGCCTGATTTCATTTTATGGATAATCATTATGAATAAATCGCTGGTAGCGGTAGGCGTCATTGTTGCGCTAGGCGTAGTCTGGACAGGCGGCGCATGGTATACAGGCAAGAAGATTGAAACCCATCTCGAAGACATGGTCGCGCAGGCGAACGCGCAACTCAAACTGACAGCTCCTGAATCCAACCTGGAAGTGAGTTATCAAAACTATCATCGCGGCGTATTCAGCAGTCAGCTGCAACTGTTGGTGAAACCCATTGCCGGGAAAGAAAATCCGTGGATTAAAAGCGGTCAGAGCGTCATCTTCAACGAATCGGTTGATCATGGTCCCTTCCCGCTTGCCCAGCTTAAAAAACTGAACCTGATCCCGTCGATGGCATCAATTCAAACCACGCTGGTTAATAACGAAGTAAGCAAACCACTGTTTGATATGGCAAAAGGTGAAACGCCTTTTGAGATTAACTCCCGCATTGGTTACAGCGGAGATTCCAGTTCCGACATTTCGCTCAAGCCACTGAATTACGAGCAAAAGGATGAAAAAGTCGCCTTTAGCGGCGGCGAGTTCCAGTTAAATGCAGACAGAGACGGCAAAGCTATCTCCCTTTCCGGGGAGGCGCAAAGTGGTCGGATAGACGCAGTTAACGAATACAACCAGAAAGTGCAGTTGACCTTTAATAATCTGAAAACCGACGGTTCCAGCACGCTGGCAAGTTTTGGTGAGCGTGTAGGAAATCAAAAACTGTCACTGGAAAAAATGACCATTTCAGTGGAAGGCAAAGAACTGGCACTGCTGGAAGGCATGGAGATCAGCGGTAAATCGGATCTGGTCAATGACGGTAAAACGATCAATAGCCAACTGGATTACTCGCTAAACAGCCTGAAGGTACAGAATCAGGATCTGGGCAGTGGCAAGCTGACTTTAAAAGTCGGCCAAATTGATGGCGAAGCCTGGCATCAGTTTAGCCAGCAATATAACGCGCAAACTCAGGCGCTGCTGGCACAGCCAGAAATTGCCAACAATCCCGAACTTTATCAGGAGAAAGTGACGGAAGCCTTCTTTAGCGCTCTGCCGCTGATGCTGAAAGGCGATCCGGTGATTACTATCGCGCCGCTAAGCTGGAAAAACAGTCAGGGTGAAAGTGCGCTGAATCTGTCGCTGTTCCTGAAAGATCCGGCAACGACTAAAGAAGCGCCGCAAACGCTGGCGCAGGAAGTGGACCGCTCGGTTAAATCTCTGGATGCGAAACTGACCATTCCGGTGGATATGGCAACTGAGTTGATGACTCAGGTAGCGAAGCTGGAAGGTTATCAGGAAGATCAAGCGAAAAAACTGGCGAAACAGCAAGTTGAAGGTGCATCAGCAATGGGGCAGATGTTCCGTCTGACCACCTTGCAGGACAATACCATCACCACCAGCCTGCAATATGCTAACGGTCAGATAACGTTAAA